>PJEL010001408.1_pt1 | contig 24508 bp, 25 predicted proteins | sample 1853271 | NCBI WGS metagenome assembly PJEL01 (sample SAMN08108733, study PRJNA415343) | Invertebrate metagenome, whole genome shotgun sequencing project. | host: Globobulimina | place: Sweden: Gullmar Fjord | collected 2015-08
GCGACGGCATAGGTCCAGATGATCGCCGGCAGCAGCAGGCCGATGGAGGTGGCCAGCAGAATGCCCAGGTAGATGCGCGCCGAGCGCACCGAGTTCTCGTCGCCCTTGTGGGTTACCAGCGGGTAGGTCGAGAGCGTGAGGGCTTCATAGAACAGGAAGAGGGTGAAGAGGTTGGCCGAGAAGGCAACGCCCATGGCCGCGACCAGGGCGAGCGAAAAGAACGCGTAGAAGCGGGTCTGGTTGCTCTCGTTGTTGCCGCGCATGTAGCCGATGGAATAGAGCGAGTTCACGATCCACAGTCCGGAGGCGATGGTCGCGAACAGCATCCCCAGCGGCTCGACCTGGAAGGCGATGTCGATGCCCGGCACTACCTCGGCGATGTGGACGCCGGGGCGGGCGCCGGCAAGAATCGCCGGCAGCAGGCTGAAGACGTTGGCCGCCAGCAACGCCGCGGTGATCAAGGTCACGGCCTCGCGCAAGTTGGCGCTGATCCGGCCGGCGAGCAGGATACCGAGGGTCCCGACGGCCGGCAGCAGGATCGCGGCCAGGATGGCGTTTGTGGGGCTCATCGTATCGGACTCATTGGTACTGCGTTCATGGCATTTGCCGCAGCAGGGCTTCTGCCGCCGCCTCCGAGAGCCTGACCGGCAGGTCCGGCGCCAGTCCGAAGTAGAGATTGCCGAGCGCCGCCGCCCAGGTCGAGGCCAGCAGCATCGGCGGCGCCTCGCGGATGCCGGCGGTCCCGGCTGCCGGGCTGCGGAAGTAGGCCACCTCGACCACCCGCCAGACATAGACGACGGCCATCAGGGAGCTGACAAGGATCGCAGCCACCAGAGCGATGCCGAGCGAGCCCTCGGCGAGGGCGGCCGAGATCAGCAGCCACTTGCTGACGAAGCCCGCGGTGCCGGGAATGCCGATGAGGCTGAGGCCGGCGATCACGAAGGCCCCCATGGTCCAGGGCATGCGCTTGGCAATGCCCGCCAGATCGTTGAGCGCGAGGGATTTACAGTGCATGCCCAGGCAGGCGACGGCGAGGAAGAGAGTGCCCTTGGCCAGCGCGTGGTTGAAGATGTGGATGATGCCGGCGCTGAGCCCGGCGGTGCTCAGGAGGCTCGCGCCGAGCATGATGTAGCCGATCTGGGCGACCGAGGAATAGGCCAACAGCCGCTTGAGGTTGCCCTCGACCATGGCCACGCTCGAGGCCAGCAGGATGGCCAGCAGCGCCAGCGGCATGAGGAAGTAGGCGAAATGCAGCCCGTGTTCGGCGAGATGGTCCTGGAAGACGACCAATTCGACGCGCAGCAGCACGTAGATCATCACCTTGGTGGCGCAGGCGGCGATGAAAACGGTCACCGCGTGCGGCGCGTAGGTATAGGCGTTGGGCAACCAGCTGTGCAGCGGAAAGACGGCGGCCTTGAGGGCGAGGCCGACGGTGATGAAACCCGCGGCGACCAGGATCGGCCGCTGGTCGGCGACCAGGAAAATCCGCTGTTCCATGTCGGCGAGGTTCAGGGTACCGGTCATCAGGTAGATCATACCGACACCGATCAGGTAGAAGGTCGCCCCGATGGTTCCCATGACCAGGTACTTGAAGGTCGCCGGCAGCGCGCGCCGGTCCGGCCCGCCGGCTATCAGGATATAGGTGGCGAGCGAGGATATCTCCATGAACACGAAGATGTTGAAGGCGTCGGCCGTCACCAGGATGCCGGACAAGCCGGCAAGCGCCAGCAGCCAGGCGCCGTAGAACAGCGGCTGGCGTTCGGTTTCGATGTCGGCATCGAGGCTCTTGCGCGCGGCCAGCAGGGCCAGCAGCGAGGCGCCCGTCACCACCAGCAGGAGCAGGGCGCTGAACGCGTCGACGCGCAGCTCGATCCCGAAGGGCGCCGGCCAGCCGCCCACAGCGTAATCGAGTACCTCGCCGCCGAGCACCCGCTTCGTCTGCCAGACGGCAATGGCGAAGGCCATTCCGCTCGTTGCGGTCGCCCCGGCCCAGGCAAGCCCGCGCGGCTGCAGCAGGGTGACAAAGGCCGCGCAGAGCAGCGGTACCACGACCTGCAGCACCACGAGATGAGATGCTTCGGGGATCACTGCCGGTCGAACTCCTGTATCTCGTTCTCCTCGATGGACCCGTAAGCTTCTTTGATGCGCACGATGATCCCGAGGCCGAGCGCCGTGGTGGAGATGCCGACCACGATGGCCGTCAGAATGAGCACCTGCGGCAGCGGGTTCGAGAACACCTGATTGACGGCGTCCTCCTGGAAGATCGGCGCCGTGCCGCCCGTCACCGGCCCCATGGTGATGTAGAGCAGGAATACCGCTGACTGGAAGATGGACAGGCCCATCAGCTTTTTGATCAGGTTCAGCTTGGCGACCACGGCGTAGAAGCCGATCATCAGCAGGATCGCGAAAACCCAGTAGTTGTAGAGCCCGAGCAGATCCATCAGTTCGACCCTCGGGCCGCAAAAGCATGGAATATGCTGAGCATCACCCCGGTTACCGTGGCGCCGACGCCGGCCTCGACCAGTATGATGCCGAGGTGCTGACCGCTTACCGGGTCCGATGCAAGCACCGAGTAGTCGAGGAAGTCGCCTCCCAACAGCATGCAGACCACGCCGGTGCCGCCGTAAAGCAGCGCGCCACCGGCCGCAAGCAGCTTCAGCACCCCAGCCGGCACGGCGCGCAGGGCCTGCTTTTCGCCTTCAAGCAGCGCGTAGAGAATGATGCCCGCCGCCATGATGACGCCGGCTTGGAAGCCGCCGCCCGGTCCAAAGTCGCCATGGAACTGCACATAGAGAGCGAACAGCAGGATAAAGGGGATCAACAGGCGGCCGACCACGCGCGGGATCAGGTAGTGGCGCAGGCCCGTCTTGCCGGCGAAGGCTGTGGCCGTGGCCGTACTGGCCCCGCCGCGCGGCGCCTTGCCGAGCAGGAACAGCACGCCGGTCCCGGCGGTGAAGACGACGAAAACCTCGCCCAGCGTGTCGTAGCCCCGGAAGCTGGCCAGCACGGCGGTGACCACGTTGGGGATGTCGATGTATTCCGGAGTTTTCTCCAGGTACCACGGTGCCACATGGAGCTGCGATGGGGCCATCGGGTCGCCGAGCCGCGGCATGTCGAAGGTCGCATAGATCAGCAGCCCGGCGATTACCGTCACCACGACGAGGACCGCCAGCCGGTTGGTCAACCCGGCGCGCTCGTGCTCGGCAGTAAGCGCCAGCGCGCCTAGGAAGAGGACGGTGGAGATGCCGGCGCCGACAGCGGCCTCGGTCAGCGCTACATCGGCGGCATCGAGCAGGAAGAAGTTGGAGGCGATCAGCAGGCTGAAAATGCCCGACAGCATGGCGGCGACGAAGAGGTTCTTCGTCTGCACGATCGCGAGGGCTGTGATCACCAACAGGGTGAGCAGGAAGGCGATGAAGAAGGCAGTCATGACCGCGGCCCTTGGCGCCAGGGCTCCGCCTCGTCCGGATTGAGGCCCGACAGCAGCGCGGCGCTGGCCAGGGCGTTGGCGGCGGTCGGACTGGTGAACAGCAGGAAGATCAGGATGGCCGCCAGCTTGACCGCGGCTAGGGTCAACCCGGCCTGCAGAATGACGCCGCTGATGATCAGGATCGAGCCCAGGGAATCGGTGAGGCTGGCCGCGTGCATGCGGGTATAGAGGTCCGGCATGCGCAGGGCGCCGATGCCGCCGACCAGCACGAAGAAGCCGCCGAGCATAAGCAGCACCCAGCTTGCGAGGTCCAGGATCATGGCCACGGCGCTAATCCCCCCCTTTTTTCTCGGCCAAGCGGCGCTCCGCGCGGGCGCGGAAGAACTCGAGCACGGCCAGGACGCCGATGAAATTGATCAGCGCATAGGCCAGCGCCAGATCGAGGAATTCCGGGCGGCCGTAGAGAAACGCGACCACCGCCAACAGCAGCACGGTTTTCGTGCCGATCATGTTCACGGCCAGCACGCGGTCGTAGACGCTGGGTCCGATGATCGCACGCGCCAGGGCGAGCGCCATGGTGATCAGGATGGCAATGCAAACGGCGTAATACATCTTCAGCCCTTGCGCAGTCTTGCAACCCGGTGGTCCATCTCGCCCGACATCAGATCGTCGGCGGTCGCCTGGGTCAGGGCATGGACCTTCAACTGCCCTTCATACAGGTCGAGCGTCAGGGTTCCGGGGGTCAGCGTAATGGAGTTCGCGAAGATGACCTGGCCGACGGCGTGCGGCGTACTTGCCTTGAGTTCGATGACGCGGCAGCTAATCGGCAGGCGCGGGTGCAGCACCACCTTGGCGACCGCCAGGCTGGACAGCACGATCTCCTTGATGAGCCAGCCCCAGTAGGCAAGCAACCGCAAGCTGAAACGCAGGGCGAAGGTGTCCTCGTCAAAATATCCCATGCGCTTGACGATCACAAAGGTGAGCAAACATGAGAAGGCGCCCAGGGACAGCAGCAGCGGCTTGTAGATGCCGGACCACAGCAGCCAAGCCGCCGTGAGGGCGGCGAGAAGTATCAACATGCGAAGCGCATTCGATGTGGGGTCGTTCATAGGCCCGGCAGCGTCCGTGTTCGCTTCAACAAGGTGAGTATTCTTCAGTCAGCTTCGCTGCAGGGGTGCTGCTCGCGGAGGGTTCAGTAGTCGACGAGCCTACTGACCGAACCGCGCCGGTCAAGACAAACCGGCATAAAATTGCCGGAATCGGCGCCTGGGAATCGCTTTCCAAAGGGGTTGGTCTGGCTTTGCGACCAAACAATGCGATTTACGCTGATTTTCGGTCTGATTCCCGTACCCTATGGGCATCGACCGTGCCGGACTTGTCAAAGCAGCTTCGCCGCGCCGTCGAATCGAGGGTCATATACAACGGTCAGCTGTGCGGGAGCCTTGCGCGTCGCCCGACGATGGGGCATCGCTAGGTTTCGGCGACTACATCGGAGTCCCGGTCAGGGTTTCGTTCATAGATCCCAGGAGAGGCGCCCATGGCTGCAAGGCCCATCATCATCGACACCGACCCCGGCCAGGACGATGCCATTGCAATCCTGTTGGCCCTGGCCTCGGAAGAGTTCGAGGTGCTTGGCGTTACCGCGGTGGCGGGCAACGTTCCGCTCAGCCTCACCGAGCTGAATGCCCGCAAGATCTGCGAGCTGGCGGGACGGCCCGACATCAAGGTCTTTGCCGGCTGCGCCCGTCCCTTGGTGCGCCCGCCGGTGACGGCCGAGGAAGTGCACGGCAAGACCGGGCTCGATGGGCCCAACCTGCCGGTGCCGACCATGCCGCTTCAGGAGCAGCATGCCGTCGACTGGATCGTCGATAGCCTGCGTGCGGCCCCGGCCGGCAGTATCACCCTCTGCACCCTTGGGCCTTTGACCAATGTCGCGGCGGCAATGATAAAGGCGCCGGACATCGTTTCCCGTATCGGTGAGATCGTGTTGATGGGCGGCGGCTTCTTCGAGGGCGGCAATGTCACGCCGAGCGCCGAATTCAACATCTACGTCGATCCTCATGCGGCTCATGTCGTGTTCACGTCTGGGGTGAAGCTGACCATGCATCCGCTTGATGTCACTCATAAAGCGCTGATGACATCGGCCTGGATCGAGTCTTTGCGGGCGCTCGGCAGCAAGACCGGGACCGCGGCGGCGGCGATGCTGGATTTCTATGAGCGCTTCGACATGGAGAAATATGGCGCCGACGGCGGTCCGCTGCATGACCCCTGCGTGCTGGCCTACCTGCTGCAGCCGGATCTCTTCGAGGGCAAGGACTGCAGCGTGCAGATCGAGACCGGATCGGAACTGACCATGGGGATGACCGTCGTGGACTGGTGGAACGTGACGCCGGCGCAGGCAAACTGCCGGGTTATCAACAACATTGATGCGACCGGGTTCTATGATCTGATCCGCGCCCGCTTGGCGCGCTTGCCTTAAGCGCTTTGTGCTAGTGCTCGCGGAGGAGACTCACCAGCCATGCTCCTGATCATCGCCCAGCTGTTGTGCCTGCTTCTGGTGGCCCGTTTATGCGGTGTCGGGGCCGAGCGTCTGGGGCAGACCGCGCCGGTGGGCGAGCTGCTGGCGGGTGTCCTGTTGGTCTTGGCAATTACCATCGTCGGACCGTCGAACGGTTTCCTCGCCAGCCTTCAGACTGCGCCGCATGTCGGGCATCTCGCCACCGTGGCGATCTTCTTCCTGGTGCTGCAGGCCGGCGTCGAGATGGAGCCGCGGGAGGTTTTCGCCGCCTCGGGCGGTGCCTTCCTGGTGGCGCTCGGCGGTGTCGTCCTGCCCATGGCCCTGGGGATGTCGCTGGCCTGGTGGTTCATCCCCGATTCCGACTTGAAAGCGGTCCAGGCCGTGGTCGTCGGCGTTGCCATCTCGGTGACCGCGATTCCCGCCACCGCCCATGTCTTCGAGGAAATGGGCCTGCTGCACAGCCGGCTGGGTATTCTGGTGCTTTCGGCGGCACTGATCGACGACGTCTTCGGTCTGCTCCTCATGGCCGGGATCACCACCTTCGTGGCCACCGGCGGAGATGCCGACCTTCCCAGTCTTGCCTGGCTGGCGACCAAGGCCCTCGGCTTCTTCGCGGTTACCGGTCTGATCGGCGTCCACGTCTATCCACACATCAGCGGACGCCTGCAGGAGGCGCAGGTCGATGCCCTGGAGTTCAGCACCATCGTGACGGTGGGACTGGCCTATGCCCTTCTGGCCGAAGCGCTGGAACTGCACTGGATCATGGGCGTCTTCATGGCCGGCTTGTTCTTTGAATCGTCGCGCGTCGGTCGTCACCCCTATGACGACATGCGGCTGATTCTGGGATCCATTTGCCGCGGCGTGCTCGGGCCGCTGTTCTTCGTTTCCATCGGTCTCCACGTCGACCCAAGGGCCATCCTGGAGGTGCCGCTGCTGTTGGTGCTGGTCATCTTGGCCGCGTTCTTCGGCAAACTGATAGGTTCCGGTCTGCCCGCGCTGCTGCTCGGCTTCGACCGCAGGCGGGCCTGCGCCATCGGCGTCGGAATGTCGGCGCGCGGTGCGGTCGAATTGATCATCCTCGGCGTGGTGGCCGAGGCAGGGATCTTCGTTGCGGCTCCTGGCGATCCTGTGGTCAAGAATCTCTTCTCCGTTCTGGTGATCATGGCCGTGGTGACAACTTTCGTCGCACCGCTGGCCCTGAACCGTCTCTTGAAGTCCGATGGCTGACGCCGGGGCATCGCCGCGCTTTATCGGCAGCGAAATTTACCGCAACTCCACCTATGGCGGGCGTCACCCCCTGGCGATCCCGAGAGTCTCCACCTGCATCGATCTCTGCCGGGCGATGGGCTGGTTGCCGGATGAAGTCTATATCGACAGCCCACGGGCAACGCCCGAGGACCTCGCCCGTTTTCACGACCCGGCCTATATCGATGCCGTACAGCGGGCGGAGCGGTCGCGGGATCTGGAGCCTGCCGAGCAGACCCGCTTCAACATCGGCCGCAACGGCAACCCGATCTATCCGCAGATATTCAGCCGGCCCGCGACGGCCTGCGGCGCTTCGATCCTGGGAGGCAAGTTGCTGCGGGCGCCGGGCGTCATTCACAGCCCGGCCGGCGGGACGCACCACGGCCGACCCGACCGCGCCAGCGGCTTTTGCTATTTCAACGACCCGGTTCTGGGCATCCTGGCGCTGCTGGATGGTGGCCTTACACGGGTGTTCTACCTTGACATCGATGCCCACCACGGCGACGGCGTGCAGGCCGCCTTCCACGATGACCCCCGGGTTTTCACCCTGTCGATCCACGAGAATGACCGCTGGCCGATGGGCCGGGACACCGGACAGGCGGGAGGTAGTGCCGGCAGCGTTGATGACCGGGCCGGGGGGCTGGCCCGCAACCTGCCGGTGCCCGAGGGCTTCAACGACAGTGAGATGGACTACCTGATGGAGGCGGCGGTCTTGCCGCTGATCGAGGGATTCGCGCCCGAAGCGCTGGTCCTGCAATGTGGTGCCGATGGCTTGGAGGAGGACCCCTTGAGCAAGCTGGCACTCTCGAACCTGGCACTTTGGCGGGTCGTAGCAAGGGTGAGGGGACTGGCGCCGCGCCTGCTGGTTCTAGGAGGCGGTGGTTACAATCCCTGGTCGGTGGGCCGCGCCTGGGCCGGCGTCTGGGCGACTTTGAACGACTTCAAAATTCCGGATCGCTTGCCGCCCCGCGCCGAGGCTATCCTGCGTGCGATCGAATGGCGGCACAGCCGCGGGCGCAACCCGCCGCAGGCCTGGTTCACGACACTGGCGGACAGCCCACGCGCCGGCCCCGTCCGTTCCGAGATACGTGAACTAGCCGCGCGGGTGCTGGCGCCCTGATCCCCTTGTCACTGACCCCCCCTGCGGATACATCTAGAATCATGAAACGTCTTATCACCCTTCTGACGCTGCTCCTCGCGCTTCTGGCTGTGCCGGGTCCGGGCAGCGGTCCGTCGCCGGCAGAGGCACAGTCGGCCGGCCAGCTCGTGACCTTCGAGAAGAACGAGCTTTCCATCGAAACGGCGGCCGGCGCGACTCACAGCTTCGAAGTAGAAGTTGCGGTCACGTTGGATCAACGGGCACAGGGGCTCATGTTCCGCCGGACGATGGCGGCGGAAGCCGGCATGCTGTTCTTGTTCGGGGGATCCGCACCGCGCGCGATGTGGATGAAGAACACGCTTATCCCGTTGGATATGCTGTTCATCGATGAAGCGGGGAAAATCGTGCGCATTGAAGAGCGCACTGTGCCGCATTCTCTGCGGGCGATCGTCTCAGGCAAGCCCGCCAGCGCGGTGCTTGAACTTAACGCAGGGACGGCGTCCCGCCTTGTGATCGAACCCGGCGATAGGGTTCTACATCCTGCGTTTAACTAGAGAGTTCATCGACTCTCATACCAACCGTCCTGATAGCCTTGAGTTACAAGGAACCTGAGTGCATCGACCTCTCAAAGTCCTCAGGCCCGGCAGATGCCGGCAAAAACGGTAGGTTTAATCAGGCGCCCGGATCGACAGAAGCCTGCTGCATCGCGCGCCAGCCTTCACCGGCTGCGACAAGGCAGCTCATGCCTTCGGGGGTCGTCACGATGATCGACCAAGTGGTGCCGTTGCCGGTGCTGAGCACCTCAACCAGACCACCATTGTGGGTCACACCAAGGGCGACAGGCGCTTCTTTGTACTTCTGCTCAAGAACCTGGAGAACTGAATCTCGCTGATCACACTGAGGCTGCGCCATCGCTACGCTGGTGCTAACGAGGGCGAGTCCAGCGCCAAGCGCTAAAATCTTCAACATGAGAAGCCTCATTCGTTTGGTTGCACTGCCGGCGAACCTCTTCCGCCGATGTAACCAGCTTTTCATGGTCGAATGAACATGGACTTAACGTCCGCTTAAGCATCAGTTAACAGCACCGATTATGTTTCGATTAGAATTCTACGTAAATTGTTTACATGCCAGCATGAGGCCATCGCCAATCGACAGCATGGAACAGCTAACGCGTTGGTCCGCCGTGATTTTTGCATTGAGGCGACGGATGGCTTCGGTGTCTTCGTCATTGCAGATGGAATCTATTACCGCGCCGTCCCATAAAACGTTATCGACCGCGATCAGGCCGCACGGCCGCAGTAGAATCAAAGCGCTTTCGTAGTAGCTGTCGTAGTTCCCTTTGTCCGCATCGATGAAGATGAAATCAAAAGTATTTTCAGCACCTTCAGCGATTAGAGCGGCCAATGTTTCGCGCGCCGGGGCGAGGCGCAGGTCGATGCGTGAGGCGACCCCGGCTTCCTGCCAGTAGCGCTTGGCGACCGCCGTCGTCTGCGCGTTGACATCGCAGGCGACGATTTTACCGTCCGGCGGTAGGGCCTGGGCCACGGCCAGGGCCGAGTAGCCCGTGAAAGTGCCGATTTCTATGCAGCGGCGGGCCCCCATGATCTGCACCAGCAGGGCCATGAACTGCCCCTGATCGGGAGAGATCTGCATGCCGCTCCAGGGCATCCCGGCGGTTTCCTCGCGCAGACGGCGCATGACGTCCGTCTCGCGCAGGGAATTTTCCAGAAGGTAGGCGTAGAGGTCGTCAGTCAAGTTGATGGAACGCTTGGACATAGGGGCTCCTATGACAAGTGGTCGCCTAAAGCAGTTTGCCTTCGAAGGGATGCTTGCCGTTGCGGTCTTCGATCTCCACCACCCAGACATCGGGGTCTCGCTTGATGGCGCGCTCGATGTAGGCGTCGGCCTCGGGCTCCGGCACCAGCTTGTCGCCGAGTGACTGCATCCAGGCCAGGGCGCCGTCGATGTCGCGGGTCTGATTCAGGATGCGCACGCCTTCGGCCAGTTGGTTGATCTTGAGGATCAGGGTGCCGCTGTTCTTCTCGCCGCGATGGACCACGGTGGCCGGAGTGCCCTCAACGATGCAGCGCTTGATGTGCGCCATGATCCAGAGCTCGGTCGGCAGGCGTCCGTCGGGCTGCAGGTCCACTAGATTTGCTCTTTGGTTTTTAGGAAACGCAGCTCGGGATAGTCCTCGGCCGCGCGGTCCAGGTGCCAGGCGTTGCGCGCCAGGAAGACCGGGGCGCCGGTGTGATCCGTGCCCAGGGCGCCCTGGTTGGCGTCCATGAAGCGCTTCAGCGCCAGCGGATCGTCGGCTTCCACCCAGCGCGCGGTGTGCAGGGCGGTCGGTTCGAAACGCACCGGGACTTCGTACTCGGTGCGAATGCGGTCGGCCAGCACATCGAACTGCAAGGGGCCGACCACGCCGACAATCCAGTCGGCGCCGAAGGCCGGTTTGATGACGCGGGCGGCGCCTTCCTCGGCGAGCTGCTGCAGGGCGCGTCCTAGATGCTTGGCACGCATCGGGTCGATCGGGCGCACGGCCTGCAGGTGTTCCGGCGCGAAGGAGGGGATGCCGATGAACTTCAGTTCCTCGCCTTCAGTCAGAGAGTCGCCGATGCCCAGGTTGCCGTGGTTGGGGATACCGATGATGTCGCCGGGCCAGGCTTCCTCGGCCAGCTCGCGGTCGCGCGCCAGGAACAGCACTGGGTTATGCACGTTGATGATCTTGCCGCTGCGCGAGTGACGCAGCTTCGCGCCGCGCTTGAAGTGTCCGGAGCAGAGACGTAGGAAGGCGATGCGGTCCCGGTGGTTGGGGTCCATGTTCGCCTGGATCTTGAAGATGAAGCCGGTGACCTTGCTTTCGGTCGGCTCAACCTCGCGGGTCAGCGCCGGCTGCGGTTGCGGCGGCGGCGCCATCTCGCCGACGCCCTGCAGCAGCTCGCGCACCCCGAAGTTGTTCAGCGCGGAGCCGAAGTAGACTGGGGTCATGGTGCCTTCCAGATAGGCTTCCCTGTCGAAGGCCGGACAGAGCTCGCGCACCATCTCGACGTCCTCGCGCAGCTTGGCCACCGCGTCGGCGGGCAGCAACTCGTCCAGCTTGGGGTCGTCGATGCCGGTGCAGGACTCGCCCTCGGCGCCCATCTTGGTGCGGCTGCGCTCGACCAGCAGCAGGCGGTCGTTCAGCAGGTCGTAGCAGCCGAGGAAAGAGCGCCCCATGCCGATCGGCCAGGAGGCGGGGGAGACGTCGAGCGCCAGGCGCTGCTCCACCTCGTCGAGCAGCTCGAAGGGGTCGCGCCCCTCGCGGTCCAGCTTGTTGACGAAGGTGATGATCGGCATGTCGCGCAGGCGGCAGACCTCGAACAGCTTCAGGGTCTGGGCCTCGATGCCTTTGGCATGGTCGAGCACCATGATGGCGGAATCGACGGCGGTGAGGGTGCGGTAGGTGTCCTCGCTGAAGTCCTCATGACCCGGCGTGTCGAGCAGGTTGAAGGTCTTGCCGTCGTAGTCGTAGGTCATGACCGAGGAGGCGACGGAGATGCCGCGCTCGCGCTCCACCTTCATCCAGTCGGAATGGGCGCGGCGCTGCTCGCCACGGGCCTTCACCGCGCCGGCAAGCTGAATGGCGCCGCCGAACAGCAGCAGCTTTTCGGTCAGCGTGGTCTTCCCGGCGTCAGGGTGGGAAATGATCGCAAAGGTGCGCCGCCGGGCGACGGCTTCTGAAAGAGGGGTCATGCCAAGGTTCGAGAGGATGAGGTCTGAGGGCCTGAAGTATCCCGAAAGTGGGGTTTCTCAGGCGATTCTACAAGCGTTTCGGGGAAAATCAGCCCCTTCCGCCACACTCAGGCCGAGCTTATAGCCTGAGGAGGGGCAAATGTCGATGGCGGCTGTTTTGGGGCGCCTGCCTGCGGGGTCAAGCAGACCAATGGTCCCACTGGCCCCGATTTGGAGGTTGTGCTAGTCCTTCGAACACACCGTCAACTGGTTGGAAAAGAGGGCCGAAATCGTGAATGAAACCCTGAACGCCTGGGCGCCGCGCGTCCTCAGTTTGCTGCGTATCATGTCGGCGCTGACCTTCATGGCCCACGGCACGCAAAAGCTGCTGAATGTTCCCCCACGCCAGGGCGGCGGGATGGGGCCGGAGCTGATGTCGATGATCGGCGCCGCCGGGGCCATCGAGCTGGTGGGCGGCGCGCTGCTGGCGATCGGGCTCTTCACCCGCCCGGTGGCTTTTATCTGCTCGGGCCTGATGGCGGCGGCCTATTTCATCGCCCACGCGCCGCACAACTTCTTCCCGACGTTGAACGGCGGCGACGCGGCCATCCTGTTCTGCTTCATCTTCCTCTACCTGGTCTTCGCCGGCGGCGGCGCCTGGTCGGTCGATGCCATGCGATCGAAGACCTAGCCGGCCGCGCGGATCTCTGCCAGCCCGCGCTTCTGCCGCCCCTCGCCATCGAAGTTCTCCGGGGCCAGCCAGGCCTGGAAGGCGGCCTTGGCCTGGGGCCATTCGCTGTCGAGGATGGAGAACCAGGCGGTGTCGCGGTTGCGGCCCTTGGCGATGGTGGCCTGGCGAAAGATCCCCTCGAAGCTGAAGCCGAGGCGCTTGGCCGCGGAGCAGGAGGCATCGTTGAGGGCGTTGCACTTCCACTCGTAGCGCCGGTAGCCGAGTTCGTCGAAGACCCGGGCCATCATCAGGTACATGACCTCGGAGGCCAGCGGCGTCTGCTGCAGGGCCGGGGCGTAGTTGATGTGCCCGACCTCGATGACGCCGACGGCCGGTTCGATCCGCAGGTAGCTCGCCATGCCCAGCGCGCGGCCCGTCGCTTTGTCGATGATCGTGTGGAACAACGGGTCCTTGCCAGTGCAGGTCGCGTCCAGCCAGGCGCGGAAGTCGGCCAGGCTCTCGAAGGGACCGTAGGGCAGGTAGGTCCAGATGCGGTTGTCGCGATCCTCGGTGAAGGCGGCGAAGAGGGCCTCGGCATGGGCGGCGGGGTCGAGCGGTTCGACCCTGCAGAAGCGCCCCTCCATCACGTCGCGCGGCGGGGCCTGGCGCCGCGTCCAGTCGGGCAGGGCCTTGCCGATGGGCTGGCCCAGTTTGTTGATCTCTTCAGGCATGGCGGTCTCGGTTGTTCTTGAGAAGCGGAAGGCTTCTCATGCCGCCAGGCGGCCCGCCGGGCAAGGGCCAAATGGAGAATTTTCGCAGGTCCACTTATTCGGGCGGGACATGCGGCGCCGAGGCGAGCTTCAGGAAAATGCGCTCCTCGCGGCGGATGAACTGCTCTTTCTGGGCGAAACGATAGTTCTCCTGGCCCAGGGGGTCGGCCAGCAAGCGTGCCCGATAGGCCTCGTAGTCAGCCAGGCTGGCGATGTTGTAGAGCCCGTAGGCGGTCGTCGCGGAGCCCTCGTGCGGCGCGAAGTAGCCGATCAGGTCGGCGCCGCAGCGCGGGATCGCCTGGCCCCAGTTGCGGGCGTAGGCCTCGAAGCAGTCTTTCTTGAAGGGGTCGATTTCATAGCGGATGAAACAGGTGATCATGGCGGCGCTCCCGAATTGAGGTTGTGGCACCGGTTAGAGCAGAGACAGGGGGCTCTATGTTTCGTCTGCTATCGAAATATGAATGCATCGGAAGATGAGGTCTCGGCTGCTCTTCCGGTCTGGTTCCTGCGCCAGTTTCCTGGCTTGCCGCCCTTGCGGGGCCGGGGCCGGGGGCCTATGTTGAAGCCGTCTCAACGGGGTGCCCAAAGAGCCTATCTGGCTCTGGGCTGAGAGACCGGGGCTGCGATGCCGCAGACCGGACAACCCGATGAACCTGACCCGGGTAATGCCGGCGGAGGGATTTGAGCGACCGGCCGACTCCAGGCCAGCCTTCCTCAAAGCCAACCGCCCCATAAACTTTATGGAGCGAAACATGCGTTTTACCAACTTTCTGGCGATCACCGCCATCGGCCTGGCGGGCTTTGCCGCCTCCGCGAGCGCCGAGGACAAGACCCTGACGGTCTATACCTACGACGCCTTCACCTCCGAATGGGGCCCAGGGCCTGCCGTCAAGGAGGCTTTCGAGGCCCAGTGCGGCTGCACGCTGGACTATGTCGCCATCGACTCCTCCATCGGTGTCTTGAGCCGGCTGCGCCTGGAGGGTGAAAGCAACAAGGCCGATGTGGTCCTGGGGCTGGATCTGAACCTCATGGCGGAGGCCAAGGAAAGCGGCCTCTTCGCGCCGCACGCTGTGACGCCCAAGAACCTCGCCTTGCCGGTCGACTGGAACGACGAGACTTTCTTGCCCTTCGATTACGGCTATTTCGCCTTCGTTTACGATACCGAGACCCTCGACAAGCCGCCTGCCAGCCTGAAGGAATTGGTCGAGGCGCCCGACGACCTGAAGATCATCGTGCAGGACCCGCGCAGCTCGACACCCGGCCTGGGGCTGATGCTGTGGGTGCGTTCGGTCTATGGCGACGATGCGCCGGCGGCGTGGCAGAAGCTGGCCCGCAAGACCGTCACCACAACCAAGGGCTGGAGCGAGGCCTATGGCCTGTTCCTCGAGGGCGAAGCGCCGCTGGTGCTGAGCTATACGACTTCGCCGGCCTATCACATGATCGCCGAGGACGAGCAGCGCTATCAGGCGGCAAGCTTCGCCGAGGGCCACTACATGCAGGTCGAGGTCGCGGCGATGACCAAGGCCACCGACGACCCGGAACTGGCGCGACAATTCCTGCAATTCATGCTCAGTCCCGGCTTCCAGGAAGTGATCCCCACCGGACAGTGGATGTACCCGGCGGTCGACCTGCCGGGCGGCCTGCCGCCGGCCTACGACAAGCTGGTCGATCCGGCCAAGCCGCTGCTGTTCACCCCTGAAGAGGTTGCCAGCAAGCGCAAGGCCTGGGTCGAGGAATGGCTGCAGGCGGTCAGCCAGTAGCCGCCGCTTCAGGCGGGGTGCGCCCGACCATGCCCTGGTGGTTGCCCGCCGGCTTGGCGCTGACCCTCGTGGCCGCGGTGGTCGGCGGCGCCCTGCTGGCGCTTGGTCTGGCGGCACCGGGGCTGGCGCTGGCCGACAACCTCGGCGACGCCTACCTCTGGCGCGTGGTCTGGTTCACGGTCTTCCAGGCGACTCTGTCGACCTTGATATCGGTGGCTCTGGCCATTCCCGTGGCCCGTGCCCTGGCGCGGCGGCGCTTTCCCGGCCGGGCCATCCTGCTGCGGCTGTTCAGCCTCTCCCTGGTGATCCCGGTGATCGTCGCGATCTTCGGTATCGTCGCCGTGCATGGACGTACCGGCTGGATCAACGACGGGCTGGAACTGCTCGGCCTGGCGCGGGTGCACTATCTCTATGGCCTGATCGGAATCCTGATCGGACACAGCTTTTTCAACATGCCCTTCATCGCCCGCATTCTTCTGCAGGCGATCGAGGCGGTGCCGCCGGAAAGCTGGCGGGTGGCGAGCCAGTACGGCCTGCGCTCGCGCGATCTGTTCCGCCTGATCGAGTGGCCGGCGATGCGCACGGTGCTGCCCGGTGCCGCCGGTCTGGTCTTCATGCTCTGCTTCACCTCCTTCGCGGTGGTGCTGACGCTCGGCGGCGGCCCTAAGGCGACGACCCTGGAAGTCGCTGTCTACCAAGCCCTGCGCTTCGACTTCGATCTCGGCCGCGCCGTCGCCCTGGCCCTGGTGCAGATCGTGCTTTGCGGCGGCATTGTGCTCGCCGTGCTGCAGCTCGCCGTGCCCAGCAGCATGCCCCTGACCGAGGGACGTCTCTACGAGCGGCCCGACCGCGGCGGCCGGCTCGGTCTGGCCATCGACGGCGCGGCTATCGCCGCGACCCTGTTCCTGGTGGTGTTGCCTCTGGTCGCCGTGGCGGTCGCCGGATTCAACGATCGCGCGCCGGACGTTCTGGCCCGTTGGACCTTGTGGCGCGCTTTGGGACAATCGGTCGTGATCGCCCTTTCGGCAGGCGGGCTGGCGCTGCTGCTCGGCGGATCGATCCTGATTTCCAGCCGCATACTGCGTCATCGCCTCGGCCGCCCGGGCGCCGCGGGGCGTCTCGAACTCTCCGCCTCGCTCATTCTCGTGGTGCCGCCCTTCGTCCTGGCCACCGGGCTCTTCGTCTTGCTGCGGCACGTCGCCGACGTCTTCGCCCTCGGCCTGCCGCTGGTGATCCTGGTCAACGCCTTGATGGCGCTGCCCTTCGTGGTGCGCTTCCTCGGCGGTCCGATGATGGAGCAGGCGGCCCGCCACGACCGTCTCTGCCAGAGCCTCGGTATCGGCGGCTGGAACCGTCTGCGCCTGATCGAATGGCCCGCGCTGCGTCGCCCGGCCGCCCTGGCGCTGGCCGTGGCGGCGACCCTTTCGCTCGGCGATCTCGGGGTGATTGCCTTGTTCGGCAGTCAGGACCTGACCACCCTGCCGTTGCTGCTTTATCAGGCCATGGGCGGATTTCGCATGACCGAAGCTGCGGTCATCGCCGCGTTGTTGTCGCTGCTCTGCCTGGCGCTTTTCCTGACCATCGAATGGGGCCTTGGCGGTCTCAGGAGGCAGCCGCATGCCTGACGCGCCACTGCTGGTCGTGGAAGACCTGACTTTCCGCTATGAGGACCTGACGATGGTTTTCGACCTCTCGGTCGGGCGCGGGCAGTGTCTGGCGCTGCTGGGGCCGAGCGGAGCAGGCAAGTCGACCCTGCTCAGTCTCATCGCCGGCTTCGAGCAGCCGCTCTCCGGGCGCGTGACGATCGCGGGGCAAGACGTCACGGCGCTGACCCCGGCCGAACGGCCTGTGACCAGTTTGTTTCAGGAGCACAACCTCTTTGCCCACCTTAGCGCAGAGCAGAACGTCGGCCTCGGCGTCGATCCGGGCCTGCGGCTCGATGCGGCGCAGAAGCAGGCGGTGACCGAAGCCCTGGAGAGGGTCGGCCTGCAGGGGCTGGAACAGCGCCGCCCGGCCCAGCTCTCCGGTGGGCAGCGCCAACGTGTTGCCCTGGCACGCAGCCTGGTACGGGAAAAGCCGCTGCTGCTGCTCGATGAACCCTTCAGTGCGCTGGATCCCGGTTTGCGCCTGGAAATGCTGGACCTGGTCCAGCATCTGCAGGAAGAGCGCGGCCTGACCGTCCTGCTGGTCAGCCACAACCCCGACGATGCCATGCGGATTGCCGGGGAGACCGCTTTCCTCAGCGCCGGGCGGGTTATCGCCGTCGGGCCGACCCAGGGTCTGTTGGAAGCCCGCGAACCCCAGGAGTTGCGGCGTTTTCTCGGACCGTCCTCGCGCTAGCCGGGACTCTGCACTTTTCCCCACACAAAAGCGGGAAGACGGCGGCTTGCCCTACCGCAAGCTCTGGTGATGCTTTAGGTTGGGGGAACAGGGGGGAGCACTCGATCGGGCCGTTTCCGGACGCTGTCCGGATTGCTTAGGGGCGCTCCTGAACGATACGAGCCACGAAGGTTGCATGGGGTCGGCGCAAAGAATTCGCACCTTAGGGGAACAGCGCTCTCGGCCGCTCGGCGTTCGGCCGGAGTTGCGGCTTGCCAAGATTCTGCCGGTGATCTTCTGCGCCTGTCTGGTCGTGTTGGCAGCGCCCGGCTTGCGGGCGCAGAGCTATGCGGCGAATTCTGTCGTGGGGCCTGGCGGGAATAGCGGCGCCGTCGAGGATGCCGCTTCGCTCAAGCTGGATGACGTTGAAATCGCCATCGAGCAGATGGAGGCGCTGGGCCGCTTCTTCGCTGCGATCGCCACGCGCGATGCCAATGGCTTCGCGCAGGAAAGTTGGCGGCGTTTGGGTGTCAGTTACGTGGATACCGCCGGCATCCTGCGCAGCTTGCTGGAACGGGGCGATCTGGTGATCGGCGACTTGCCGGCGGGCCGCACAAGCGGCCTGCTGGATAATGGCCAGATCGTGTTGGACCGTAGCCTGGATGGCCACTGGTTGCCGAGTTTGCCGCAGGCGGATGCAAACGAGGCGGCGCGGGAGCGCGACATACTGCTGTCGGTTCTGATGCAGGGGCTTGCGCGACGCCTGCCGCCCCAGGACTGGCCCTGGCTGGCCGATCACCTGCGCGGGGTTGGCGGCTTCGCCGACCTGGCGCAGGAACCCGCTCTCCGCCCGCTGCTCGCCCGTTTCTTCCAGGCCAAGGACGCCTACTTCTGGTTTGCCATGAAACGCATCGCGGCGGGCGACGCGACGGAGCGCCAAGCCTTCGCCCGGCGCCAGGTTTCGGCATTCAGCGCGATCCGTGCCTTGCGCAGCGAGATGTCCGCCAGGTTCGGCGCCGAGCCTGCCGAACGCCTGCAACGTGAATGGGTGGCCTACGTGGCCCTGGTAGACGGCTTTGCGGTAACACGCGGCTGGCTGTTGCTTGACCCGACTTTGCGTCTCACGCATCTCGGTCAGGCGGCCCGGGAAGATGCCGATGCCATCGAGCGCGCCGCCGCCGAGGTGGTGGCTTCGGCGCCGCGCTCGGCCCTTGCCGCCGCCATTGCCAGGGTTGGGCGCGGGTCCGTCGGTTTGCGGCCCGAGGATAAACTGGCCCCAAGGGGGAGTGTCGAACCGCCGGCCAACCTCGGCGATATCGTGGCGCAAGCGCGCGCGGATGCCATCTCGGACCTGGCCGGCCGCTTGCCTCTCGCGGCCCTGGCGATGCGGCCGGAACTCTTCGCCAACACCACCGATCCGGCAAGCTTTCGTGCCTTTGCGGCGGAGATAAAGGAAGCGGTAAGGCAACCGGATGCGCGCCTGGCGCTCGCCGAGCGGGAAGCGGAGCTGGGGGCGGTACACGAAGAACTCCTGGGCATGAAGGCGCGGATGGCCGAAATGAATGAGGCTTTGCGCCTGCGCGGCGACGATGCGGAGCGTCTGGAGAAGGCTCTGGCCACGGAGCGCGAAGGCCGCGCCGCAGCGGAACGCCGCTTGGAAGAGGAGCTTGCTGCCTGGCAGGGAGTTGCATCGCAAGTCGAGAAGCTGGTGGTCGAGCCGGAGGAGGTCGCGCAAGCTCCGGAGCAGGAGAGCACTGCTGCCCCGAGTATCGGGAACCTCGCATTCTTCTTCTCACGTATCGATCAGCGCCAACTCTATATCGCAGCCGCTGTTGTGGCGCTTTGCTTGCTGGTCCTGTTGCTCTGGTTGCGCGGGCGGCGGCGCGCGGTCCAGATGTCGCAACTGCAGGCGCCGCTGTTCCTTCAGGCGCCGGCTGAGGAACAGCGGATGCCCTCGGTAGCCGTGCCCTCACGGCCGGTGATAGAGGTTGAGAAGACAGCGGACCCCGCCGAAGCGAGGGCTGATGTCCCGGCGGGGCCGCCGGCCGAAAAGCCGCAACCGGAACCCGAGCGGCAGCTCCGCCAGAAGCCGCCGCAAGCGGCGCAGCGCGTCAAGGTCATGGGGGTGAAACCCGCGACGCGGACCGCGGCGGCGGCGATGCGGGCCGGGGCGGCGCAGGCGGCGAGCCTGGGCAGTGAAGCGGCGGCCGCCGCGCACCCTATCGTCCAGGCCTTGCGCAAGGGAAACCTGCCGCTGTTCGAACTGCTGTTCAGCGAGATGACCGACCTGCACAGTCCACAGCTGCAACGCATCGTCTACGGCGGGCGTGGCGAAGACCTGGCCATCGTCTGCCGGGCCGTCGGCATCGACAAACTGCTCTTCGGATCGATCTACCTGCTGACCGACAATCTGCGTGGCGGCGACGGCAACGAGGACCCCGCGCGTGCGGCCGAAATCCTGCGATTGTATGACCGCACGCCGCCGGTGACCGCGCAGAAAGTCCTGAAAAAGTGGCAACGCAATTGGGGCGATGAGACGCAGGTAGAGGCTTCTTCGGGTGACTAGGGGGAAGCGCGGGAAGACGCCGGCGCGACGTGCTGCAGCCGACCGTTCCCGCTCCCGGCCCGGCTGGTTCAGCAAGTGGCGCGGCATTCCTTTGGGGCTGAAGCGGTGGCTGCGCCGGGCGGTGATCGCGTCGTTGCTTGTCTTCGTGGTGGTGCCGCTTGCGCTGATCCTGCTCTATCGTTTCGTCCCGCCACCCGTCACGCCGTTGATGTTAATCCGGCTGATTGAAGGGCAGGGGCTGGAGCGTGATTGGGTCTCCTGGGAAGAGATTTCACCGCATCTGCGCCAGGCGGTGGTTGCGTCGGAGGACAATTTCTTCTGCAGCCATAGCGGCTTCGATTGGGGCTCCCTGGAGGCGGCAGTGAAGTCCTACGCGGCGGGTAAGCGGGCCGGCGGCGGCAGCACAATTTCCATGCAGACGGCAAAGAACGTCTTTCTCTGGCCGTCGCGCAGCGTCCTCCGCAAAGCACTGGAAGTTCCCCTCACCGCGGGCATCGAAGCTTTCTGGCCCAAGCAGCGAATCCTCGAGGTTTACCTGAATATCGCCGAGCTGGGGCCGGGTATCTATGGCGCCGAGGCCGCGGCCCGGCACTACTTCGAACGCAGCGCGAAAGATCTTTCGCTGCGACAAGCCACTCAGCTCGCCGCCGTGCTGCCGAGCCCGCTGAGGTGGCAGGTGCATCCGCCCGAGGGGCATGTGGCGCGCCGCGCCAGGGTGATCCGCACCCGCATCAACCAACTCGGCCCGCTGCTCGATTGCGTGCGTGGCTAGATGCAATTCCGTGATGACTGCAGGATTGTTGAAGAGATAGATCAAGTGCTATCAAACCAAAGGCGATGCTAGTGTTGCAACTCAGGTTAGTCGGACATAGGCGATCAGCTGAGCTTGATGATGAACGATAGTAGGTAATGCATGACCAGTGAAAACACTGCCGGAACCGGCGAAGCATCAGGCGGCATCGGTTTCTTTGAAAAGTGGCTGTCGGTTTGGGTGGCGCTCTGCATTGCGGCGGGGATCGGTCTGGGTTCGGCGCTGCCGGGCCTGTTTCAGGTTCTGGCCGGTCTCGAATACGCCTCGGTCAATCTGGTTGTCGCCGTGCTGATCTGGGGCATGGTCTATCCGATGATGGTGAACGTGGATTTCGCCAGCCTCAGTCACATCGGGGAGCGCCCGAAGGGCCTGGTCATCACCATCGTCGTCAACTGGCTGATCAAGCCGTTCACGATGGTCGCTCTTGGCGTACTGTTTTTCGAAGTGCTCTTCGCCGACCTCATCGCCCCCGCCGACGCGCAACAGTACATCGCCGGACTCATTCTGCTAGGGGCGGCCCCCTGCACCGCAATGGTCTTCGTATGGTCGCAGCTCACCCGCGGCGACGCGACCTATACGCTGGTTCAGGTGTCGTTGAACGACGTCATCATGGTCTTCGCCTTCGCGCCGATTGTCGCGCTGTTGCTCGGCGTCACCGACATCGATGTGCCCTGGCAAACGCTGATCCTCTCCGTCGTCCTCTATGTCGTCATTCCCCTGGTCGCCGGCGCGATCACCCGTCGGCTGTTGACGCGCTCCGCCAAAGGCGAGGAGGAGGGGGCGGCGGCGATTGCGCGTTTCGGCGGTCGCGTGAAGCCTTTCTCGGTTGCCGCGCTGCTCGTCACGGTGGTGCTGCTCTTCGGCTTCCAGGGCCACGTCATTCTCGATCGCCCTCTGCTAATCGCGCTGATCGCGGTGCCGCTTCTCGTTCAGTCCTACGGTATTTTCGTCGTGGCCTACGGCGCGGCTTATCTCTGGCGGGTGCCCTTCAACGTTGCCGCGCCCTGCGCCTTGATCGGCACGTCGAATTTCTTCGAGCTGGCCGTGGCGGTTGCCATCAGCCTCTTCGGGTTGAATTCCGGCGCCGCCTTGACGACCGTGGTCGGCGTCCTCGTCGAGGTTCCGGTGATGTTGTCGCTTGTTGCCTTTGCAAACCGTACGCGCGGCTTCTTCCCGGTCAAATAGCCGGACCCCGGGGACGATTCCCAAACCTTTGGCAATAGAACGCTCTCACAGTGCCTTGCTGAACCGATCGGGCGACCTGACGTGCCCTCATAGACGGGGCATTGGACATTCAATTCGTACACTCTGCTTCGCTGGCAAGCAGTCTTGACACAGGTCATGGCACGGCGCTTGTGACCGGTGTGGGATAAGCACGCAGCCCAGGCAATGAGACGTCTTAGGTAGAGGGTCGATAAGTGAGCCGACCTATAAGGAGCGAATATGTTGACGCGCTCGTGGCGAGCGGCCTTGCGGATGAAGTTAATGCATCCGACTTGGCCGCTCTCGACCCCTTGCCGCAGCGGTTTTCCGAATCAGAATATCTTTGCAAGACCGGTGACGTGGCCGACCGCCTTTGGGTTGTTGTCAGCGGGTCTGTAGCGGTAAGGAATTCCGGCCAGACAATCTACGTCCGTCAGGCGAATGATATCGTCGGAGAGCAAAATATCCTGAGCAGCGAAGGTTTTCGCTCCTTTGACCTTGTTGCCGATGAGAGCCATGTCGAGACGCTCGTTATCCTGAAGGAGCGCATTCAAAAGCATCCCCGGGCGGATCTCTTGTGGCGAAATATCGCGAAGATCATCTCGCTGAAACTCAAGATCGCGACGGCACAGACAATCAGCCTGCTGCAGCAGCTAAGTGACGATGCACATATCTTGAAGGCCTACACGAACGAATATGCGCTTAGCCGTCGCCTGCTTTCCGGCGGGAAGTACATTACCGACCATCGGACGGATAGAGCGGTGATTTGGTTCTCCGATGTCATGAACTTCAGTCGATTTTCCCTAGCACTGACTCCGGTTCGTACGGCTGACTTGGTTCAACGATTCTTTACTTCGCAGGGCGATGCCATTTATCGACACGGTGGGCATATCGACAAATTTATCGGCGATGGAATGATGGCATTCTGGATCCTCTCTCCCGATGAGGAGGAGAGTAGTTTAACAACCTGTGTCAATGCACTGACTGCCGCGGAGGAAGCCGCGAATGCGGTAGCAAGAATATCCATCGGGCCAAGAGCGTTGGAATTGCGAATAGGGCTGCACCTGGGCCAAGTGCTATCAGGAGACTTCGGGTCGGCGACGCGTCACCAGTTCACTCTGATTGGCACAGAGGTCAACAAAGCGGCTCGATTGGAGCAGGTACGTCGAGAAGACATCATCGAGGGCGAGAAAGATCTGGGGTCGATAAGACTAAGCGAAGCATTTCATGAAGAGCTGCCGGATGAAGCCCAAGAAAAGTACAAGCGCATGAGCGTTGCCAAGGGAAAGAACATCGGTGAGTTGCGAATTTTCAGCTAAGCCGGTCGTTTCGGCGTGTCTTCGCTGAGGATACAGCGGGTATCGTCGCGCCCTTGGGGTATGTCACCCCTGAGCATTGGCTTCCTTCGGCAAATCGCGCATTCTTCTCGTCCAATTTGCCCTTCACGTTAGGCCAAGAGACTGTCCATGACCCGAGACGCCCTTTCCGAACTCACCGTTCCCGCTACGCTGCGCGTCGGCATCAATCTGGGAAACATCCTTCTGGTGACGGACACCAGCCCCAACGGCGATCCGGAGGGTGTCGCGCCGGACATGGCGGCGGCGGTCGCGGAGCGTCTGGGTGTGGCGGTGTCCTACGTCACCTACGATACGCCGGGCGAGGTCGCCGATGCGGTGGAAAGGGACGAATGGGACATCGGCCTGATCGCGGTGGAGCCCAAGCGCGCCGAGAAGATCGCTTTCTGCGATGCCTATGTCGAGATCGAGGCCACCTATCTGGTGCCCGAAGGCTCTCCCTTGCAGTCCATCGAGGATGTCGACCAGCCGGGCGTGCGGATCGCGGTGTCGGACCGCGCCGCCTACGATCTCTATCTGACACGCACTTTGAAGCATGGGGAACTGCATCGCGCGAAAGGCTTGCCTGGTGCTTTCCAGTTATTCGTGACGGAAAAATTGGATGCCTTGGCCGGCCTTGTTCCTGCCTTGAAGGAAAACAGCAAGAGCCTGCCGGGTTCGCGCGTCCTCGACGGACGCTACACCACGGTGCGGCAGGCCATGGGAACCAAGCCGGAGAGCACCGCGCTGAAGGCCTTCGTCGAGCAGGTGATCGCCGAGTCCAAGGCGAGCGGACTGGTCGCTGAGCTGATCGAAAAGCATGGGGTCACAGGCAAGCTGCAGGTGGCGTCGAAAGCCTGACTTCAAAGCGCGGGCAAATCGGCATAGTCTGGGTCGTCTCCCGGCCTGGGTTGCAGTGCCGATGAGGAATCGGTGATCGAACTCTAGGTATAGTCTCTGGGTGGCTATCCTGATTGTACCCTTGAACCAAGAGGGTGGCAGAAGGAGGAAAGGCTGATGAGTTCAAAATCAGCTGTGAAGACGCCCAAGCATGGGAAATTCCACTTGT
>PJEL010001409.1_pt1 | contig 24500 bp, 18 predicted proteins | sample 1853271 | NCBI WGS metagenome assembly PJEL01 (sample SAMN08108733, study PRJNA415343) | Invertebrate metagenome, whole genome shotgun sequencing project. | host: Globobulimina | place: Sweden: Gullmar Fjord | collected 2015-08
TCAACGTCTATTAGCCCTTTCAGGGGAATAAATATCTCTATCGCCTGTTTTATTGCAGTTGCAGCATTTTGGGGTGGTTCTATATCATTTCCAATCTCTATCTCTTTGGTTTTTGCAAGCTTTGAAATATAATTAGAGTTTTCATTCAGAATATCTTCAATATGACCCTCTGTCCTGATGATCGCCTTTAATTCAATAGATGGAGATATGTTTAATTCTCCTCTAATACTTCTGATAGATGTGACTACGTCCATAACAACACCCATTTTCTCTTCTGCTTCCTTGTCCTTGATACCATCTTCAGATACAGGATATGGGCGTATACATACGCTACCGGCCTCTTTCTTAAACGGCAGCTGCTGCCATATTTCCTCAGTAATAAAAGGCATAAATGGATGCAAAAGACATATTGCCGCCTCATAAACATGCACCAGCGTATTTATGGCAGCTTTCTTTGTTCCTTCATCATCGCCATATAATTCGGATTTGATCATTTCGATATACCAGTCACATAGCTCATGCCATATAAACTGATAAAGAATGCTTGCAGCATCATTAAACCGGTATTCTTCAAGTGCAAGATTGACCTCGGAACATACGCTTGAGAGACGGCTTAATATCCATCTGTCTGCAAGACTGTAATTTTCCGTGGTTAACTTTTTTATAGAATGGAGTTCTTCACCTTCCGCTACGTTCATGGATATTAATCTTGCTACGTTCCATATCTTGTTAAGGAAGTGTTTATATCCCTCCACCCTCTTTTCACTAAACTTTATGTCACGCCCCTGAGCTGCGTAAGCCGCGAGAGTAAATCTTACAGCATCTGTCCCATATGCATCGGTCATTTCGAGTGGATCAACAACATTCCCTTTTGACTTGCTCATCTTCTGGCCTTCGGCGTCCCTGATAAGTGCATGAATATATACATGGTCGAACGGGCGTTTTCCCATGAATTTTATTCCCATCATGATCATTCTCGCTACCCAGAAGAAAAGAATATCAAAACCCGTTATAAGTACACTTGTCGGATAGAATGTACTAAGATCATCGGTTTTTTCAGGCCAGCCGAGAGTGGAAAATGGCCACAAGGCTGAAGAGAACCATGTATCAAGCACATCTTCATCCTGTTTCAGGTTATCGCTTCCGCATTTGCATTTCGTAGGTGCTTCTCTTGCAACAATTATTTCATCACATCCCCCGCAGTACCAAACAGGAATTCTATGTCCCCACCAGATCTGCCTGGAGATACACCAGTCTTTTATATTCTCCATCCAGTCAAAATAACTGTTTTCCCATCCAGATGGAATAATGCTGATACTCTTGTCTTTTACTGCCTTAATCGCTTCTTTTGCGAGAGGCTCAATTTTAACGAACCACTGTTTGGAGAGATAAGGCTCAACAACTGTCTTACACCTGTAACAATGGCCTATCGCCAGATCATGGTCTTTGACCTGCTCAAGATGACCGAGGTCTTCGAGATCGTTAAGTACATTTTTCCTGCAAAGAAATCTGTCCTGGTCCCTGTAAGGGCCGGCCTCTTCCGTCATCTTTCCTTCACCAGTCATTATTTTTATAAAAGGAAGATTATGCCTTTTCCCTATTTCAAAGTCGTTCGGATCATGTGCGGGAGTTACCTTTACTGCCCCGGTGCCAAAAGTGACATCAACAAACTCATCCGCTATGATCGGGATCTCCCTGTTCAATATCGGCAGTTTAAGAATCTTTCCAATAAGGTGCTTGTATCTTTCATCCTCTGGATTAACGGCTACGGCTGTATCTCCGAGATATGTTTCAGGCCTGGTTGTCGCAACTGTAATATGACCGTCTTCATAGGCAAAATTATATTTGAAATAATAAAGTTTGCCCTTCTTGTCCTCATGCTCAACCTCGAGATCAGACAGCGCTGTGTGGCATCTCGGACACCAGTTGATTATATAATCACCCCTGTATATAAGTTCTTCTTCATACAGCTTTATAAAGACCTCTTTAACCGCGCTTGACAGACCTTCATCAAGCGTAAATCGTTCCCTGGACCAGTCACATGAAGCCCCCATACTTTTCAGCTGGTTTATAATTGTGCCTCCATAGAGCTTTTTCCATTCCCATACTTTTTCAATAAATTTTTCCCTGCCAAGCGCATGCCTGTCCATATCTTTACTCTTAAGGTCTTTTTCAACAACATTCTGTGTTGCTATTCCGGCATGGTCAGTACCCGGGAGCCATAGGGTATTAAACCCGGACATCCTCTTCCATCGGATCATTACATCATGCAGTGTTATATCAAGTGCATGACCTATGTGAAGGGAACCTGTAACGTTTGGCGGGGGAATCACTATACAATAAGACGGTTTATCACTTTTCGACTCAGCCTTGAAATACTCATTTTCAAGCCAAAAGTCATACCATTTTTTCTCTATATCTTTAGGATTGTATCTCTTTTCAAGCATAATATTTTTCGTTCGGCATAAAGCGTAAAATGAAATTACTATACATTATACCTCTCAATTTCCTTTCTGCCGGTTATTTATAACCAGTACTAACTAATATAAGCACAAACTATTCAACAAAAACTAATCGACAACAATTTTGACATTTATGGTCTTTTATTTCAATGTTTTTCTAAAATAATTATAGATCTTTTCTGGATGAATCATTAATATATTAATAGATAATTTCAAGATGACTTTTCCTATGATCAAATAAACGATAAAAGTGAGGATAATATGAAAGAGACAAAAATTCTCCTGTCTGAAAAGGAAATGCCTAAAAAATGGTACAACATAATGGCCGATATGCCAAATCTGCCAAAACCACCTTTACATCCCGGAACACAACAGCCTATTGGACCGGAAGATCTTTCTCCTATATTTCCTATGTCATTGATAGAGCAGGAAGTCAGCCAGGAACGCTGGATTGATATCCCTGAAGAAGTTTTGGACATATATTCCCTTTGGAGGCCTTCGCCTCTTTACAGGGCACATAAGCTGGAAGCAGCACTTAATACTCCGGCAAAAATATATTACAAATATGAAGGTGTAAGCCCGGCTGGAAGCCATAAACCCAATACATCAATACCACAGGCATTTTATAACAAACAGGCGGGCATAAAAAGAATAGCAACAGAAACAGGGGCCGGACAATGGGGTTCTTCAATGGCGCTTGCAGGAAGCCTTTTCGGACTTGAAACAACTGTTTATATGGTCAAGGTCAGTTACAACCAGAAACCTTACAGAAGAATAGCGATGGAAACATGGGGTGCAAGTGTTCACGCGAGCCCGTCTGAAGTTACTGAATCAGGAAGGAATGCACTTGCGGACGATCCTGAAAATCCTGGAAGTCTCGGTCTTGCCATATCTGAAGCGGTTGAAGACGCGGCCACGCATGATGATACAAACTATGCCCTCGGTTCTGTGCTGAATCATGTTTTATTACATCAGTCTGTCATCGGCCTTGAAGCAAAGAAACAACTCGAGATGGTGAATGATTATCCTGATATCATAATAGGATGCTGCGGCGGCGGGAGTAACGTTGCAGGGATAAGCACTCCATTTATACGTGACAAGATAAATGGCAAAGAATTAAGAGTATTAGCGGTTGAACCTGCTTCGTGCCCTACCCTTACCAAGGGTGAGTTCAGATACGATTTTGGTGATGTAGCAGGTCTTACTCCTTATTTAATGATGTATACACTCGGACATAATTTCATTCCACCCGGAATTCATGCTGGCGGACTAAGGTATCACGCTGACGCACCTCTCGTATGCCAGCTCTATCATGACAAATTAATAGAAGCAAGATCATATCATCAGACAACTGTTTTTGAAGCAGCATTACAATTTTCAAAGACTGAGTCCATAATCCCTGCACCGGAAACCGCCCATGCAATAAGAGCGGTCATCGACGAAGCATTGAAGTGTAAAGAAGAAGGAAAGGAAAAAACAATACTCTTCAACCTCAGCGGCCATGGTTACCTGGACCTGCAGGCATATGCTGATTTCCAGGCAGGAAAACTCCACGACTATGATTATCCTGAAGAAAAGATTAAGGAGGCACTCTCAAAACTCCCTGAAATCAAATAAACAATCCCTTTGCAGGACGACAGCATAAAGAAACCATCTAAGGAGAAGTTAATGAAACTACTATACGCAATTTTAATAATAAGTATAAGCATAATATCCACATTCACATCAGCATCCGCATTCTCAACATCATCCTCACCCGCAGCTGAAACACAACCAGACAACCAATTCTCCAAGGAGGAGCTTACATTGCTGGAAAAATGCAACCTGGAAGCCAGAAATTCTCTTGTAAGCAACGATATCGCATTGGTACAAAAAGTCTGTACACAAGCTATGAATACTATAAGCAAATCCCATAAGGACCAGAAATACATTATCAATCCGATAATGAATCTGGCCTTTACGTATTCTCTGGCAGGTCAATTCGATAAGGCAACTCCACTTTATGACAGGGCTCTGTCTATTGGGGAAAAATCATTCCCTGCAGACAGTTCGAAGCTTAAAAAAATCAGAGACGTAATCAAGGCAAACAAAAACATGAAAAAGCAGAAAAGCCAATAAAAGCACAGGTTATCTGTTTTGTGAATTGGAAAATGTAATTTGTTTGTAATTTGTGATTTGATATTTGGAATTTCTAGAATTAATGATGTTTATTATTTTTAGAACACCCATCCGGAGTGCTCCCATTTATATGAACCATTACGGTTAAAGTAAGCGTAATTCTCTTTTTTCCAAAACCGCTTTTTCTCCCCTAACCACTCAACAGGCAGCTCTATTGCGCTGCCAGGCTCACCTTCGCCATAGGCTTCGATTTTTACCATGATACCTACTTCTTCAGATTCCCCCCTGAAAAGCACTGGCTTACTTACAACAATCGCCTTTACCCCTGGAACAATCGCCTGTACATTCTGTCTGAGAAAAAAATCCTTTATAAAAACTATTCCATCTTCTATAAAATCGCGAGCCCCCGGCTGAGTCAATTCATCCTTTTCAATACCAGAATATTCAATACCCCATAATGATACGGCTGTAACATCAACAGGGTAAGAAATACCGTGCGACTCAAAATACTCATTTACAATATCGTTTTTTGAGCAGGAAACAATGATGAATAATAATACTGTGAAAATAAGTATTTTCAAAACAGAACCTATGCGAATCAACCTGGTTTGCATATAAATTATATTGCACTGAGAAATAAAAAAAAACAAGGATGCCTTTGCTGTTCACTCTGTAATAGACGATATTATCTTTATATTTTGACAAGTTACTTGTACACCCGGGCCAGATCAGAGAGTTTTGATAAAAATGAATATTTAAGAAACATTTTAAAACAAACATTTCTATTGCCTAATTAAAGCTGAAATTTTATAATATTTGGCTTAATTCATTTATTTCAGACTATAATCTTTGGATTTGGAGGCATAATGAGACTTAAGGGCAAAAATGCTTTAATTACAGGTTCGGCTCAGGGCATCGGTAAATCAGTTGCACTGGGTATGGCAAAAGAGGGAGCTAACATCTGTGTATCTGACGTAAACATCGAGAGTGCTCAGAAGACCGCAAAAGAAATATCTGATCTTGGAGTAAAGTCCATGGCCTTAAAACTCGATGTTTCTAAGCAGGAAAATGTTACTCAAGCGTTTGCAGCTTTTACCGATGAATTAGGTCCAATTGATATACTTGTTAATAACGCTGGAATAACTAAAGATACTGTAATTCTCAGGATGAAAGAAGAAGACTGGGATGCGGTTTTGAACATTAACCTCAAAGGATCATTTCTGTGCAGCAAAGAAGCCATAAAGAGAATGGCAAAACAACGCTCGGGTAAAATAATAAGCATATCTTCCGTAGTTGCCTTTATGGGTAATCCAGGCCAGGCAAACTACAGTTCATCAAAAGCCGCTCTAATTGGTCTTACAAAGACCATTGCAAAAGAGTATGCAAGCCGCGGAATTACCGCTAACGCAGTGGCCCCTGGATTTATACAGACACCAATGACAGAGATATTAAGTGATACAGTCAAGGATGAAATGAAAAAGGCGATACCACTCGGCCAGTTCGGTACATCAGAAGATGTAACGAATTCAGTAGTTTTCCTTGCATCTAGCGACGCTGATTACATAACCGGCCAGGTAATCCATGTAAACGGCGGAATGTATATGTAAATATATTTCAAGGCATGAATGACATATTTTCACTAAATATGTATAATTTATTGCTCATTGTGTAAAATTGAACTTATGATAATAACTAAAAATTGGAGGTGCTAGATGTCAGTAGAAGCAAAAATTAAGGATATAATAGCAAAACAACTTGGAGTTGATATTGAAAAAACAACACCTGAAGCATCATTTATAGATGATCTTGGAGCTGACTCACTGGATACTGTTGAACTCGTAATGGCCTTTGAAGAAGCTTTTAATATAGAAATTCCGGACGAAGATGCAGAAAAAATCCTGAGTGTACAGGACGCTATTTCATATGTAGAAGGCAAATCAGGAAACTAATTTGTATTTTTAATATATCTAATGAATAAAAGAAGAGTAGTAATAACTGGAGTGGGAATGATTACCCCTCTCGGCACAGGTAATGAAAAGTCCTGGAAGGGCATTTTGGACGGACGTTCAGGCATCAGGAGAATAACCAATTTTGATCCTGAAAAATCACCGAGCAAAATAGCTGCGGAAGTCCCGGATTTTGATATAGACAGGTTCATTCAGACAAAAGAACAGAAAAAAATGGACAAGTTTATTCATTTCGGCCTTGCGGCTGGTGTACTGGCAATGGAGGATTCCGGGCTTGAAGTTACAGAAAACAATGCTGCTCGAATAGGCTCTATTATGGGCGCAGGCATCGGTGGACTCTCTTCGATTGAAAAATACACACAGATAATTAATGAAAGAGGACCCAAAAGAGTTTCCCCTTTCTTTATACCGATGACAATAATCAACCTTACGGCCGGTCAAATATCCATTCGTTACGGTATTAAAGGACCGAACTCTGCTGTATCAACAGCATGCGCATCCGGTACCCACTCAATAGGAGACGGTTACAGACTGATACAGAACGGTTATGCAGATGCTATGCTTTGCGGTGGTTCAGAGGCGGTGATAACCCCGTTAGGAATTGCCGGTTTTACTTCCATGAAAGCTCTCTCAACCAGAAATGATGAGCCCGAAAGGGCAAGCAGGCCTTTTGATAAAGACAGAGACGGTTTTGTCATGGGTGAAGGGGCAGGCGTTCTAGTACTTGAAGAAATGGAAGGCGCAGTTAAGAGAGGTGCCAGGATATATGCTGAGTTAATCGGATACGGCCTTAATGCGGATGCATATCATATTTCCAGTCCTTCCCCAACCGGTGAAGGCGCGGCCCAATGTATGAGAAACGCACTGGCGGATGCTGATTTAAAACCCGAAGATATTGAATATATTAATGCCCATGGAACCTCAACAAAATATGGTGACGAGATTGAGACAAAAGCCATAAAAACAGTGTATGAAAAACATGCGTACAATTTATGCGTAAGTTCAACCAAATCTATGACAGGACACCTTCTCGGAGCTTCCGGCGGTATTGAAGGTGCTTTTTGCGCACTTAGCATATATAACGGAATTGTACCGCCTACCATGAACCTTGATAATCCGGACCCTGAGTGTGACCTTGATTACGTACCTAATAAAGCACGGCCTCTTGATATAAAAATAGCAATGTCCAATTCATTTGGATTCGGTGGAACCAATGCATGTATCATCCTCAAAAGATTTGAATGATCTCGAAGTTTCCTTAGGCTATTCATTCAATAACAAGTCACTTTTAAAAGAATCAATTACCCATAAGTCCTATGCACATGAAAAAGACAAGAAAGACATACTCTTTAATGAGAGGATGGAATTTCTTGGTGACTCGGTCCTTGAGCTGATTATCAGCGAATACCTGTTTTCATCTTACTCTGAATATACTGAAGCAGATCTTTCTAAAATAAAGGCTTATACTGTTCAGGAAGCAACGTTAGCCGAGGTTTCGGAGAAACTAAATATCGGTACGTACCTTCTTCTGGGCAAAGGTGAAGAAATGACGGGTGGAAGGGAAAAGCCATCTCTTCTTGCAAATGCATATGAGGCAATACTGGCGGCAATATATCTTGATGGAGGATATGAAAGCGCAAAGGGATTTGTTCTTAGGCATTTAACAGAAAAAATAAACGAAATCCCGGCAAATAGGACCATATTCGATTTCAAAACAAAGTTACAGGAAGTAGCACAGGCACAATTCAACTCACTGCCTAAATACATTACTCATAAAGAATTAGGTCCCGAGCATAAAAAGGTATTTGAAGTGAATGTACTTATAAAAAACAATCTTTACGGATCAGGCAGCGGAAAAACAAAAAAAGCCGCTTCACAAAAAGCAGCTGAAGAAGCTCTTTTAAAAATATATAACAAATAGCAATTTACAATGATCTAAATAAACATGTTTGCAATTTGAATACTGTGATTTATTTGTTATTTGGTGCTTGAAATTTGAAATTTAATCAGTTCAAAATGGGAGGATTATGCCGCTTACTTATAAAGCATCAGGAGTAGACATTAACAAAGGCAATAAACTGGTAGACATTATAAAACCGCTGGCAAGGTCTACGTTTAAACCTTATGTTATGACGGACATAGGTTCTTTTGGCGCTTTTTGTAAACTTGACACCGCCCGTTTTAAAAATCCCGTACTGGTCAGCAGCACTGACGGAGTGGGAACAAAACTGAAAATAGCATTCATGCTTAACAAGCATGATACTGTAGGCATAGACCTTGTTGCAATGTGTGTCAATGATATACTTACAAGCGGCGCTCAACCTCTTTTCTTCCTTGATTATTTTGCGTCAGGCAAGCTTTCAACAAAACAGGCATCTGATGTCATCAAAGGTATTGCGGATGGATGTATAATGGCGGATTGTTCTTTGATAGGCGGTGAAACAGCCGAGATGCCGGGTTTTTACGATAAAGGAGAATATGACCTCTCAGGATTTTCTGTTGGGGCAGTAGGCAAAAAATCGATCATAGACGGCTCGAAGATAAAGAACGGCGATGTTCTTATTGGACTGGCATCGAGCGGTATACACAGCAACGGGTACTCACTCGTTAGAAAACTCTTCTTCGATATAAACAAATACAGCCCGAAAAAGAAGGTTCCTGAACTTGGTTGTTCATTAGGCTACGAACTCCTCAAACCTACAAAGATCTATGTAAAGAGTGTCATGAGTCTGCTCAAGACCCATAAGATAAACGGCATTGCACATATAACAGGTGGAGGTCTTACTGAAAACCTTCCGCGCATTCTTCCGGGAAAAGCAAAGTTGAAATTCGTTCTTGAAAAAGGGAGCTGGCCTATACTGCCAATATTCAATCTCATGCAGGAATTAGGGTCTATTAAAGAGGCTGAAATGTATAAAACATTTAATATGGGAATCGGGATGGTATTAGTGGTAAAGCAGGCCGACTCAAAAGCTGTCATTAAAAAGCTTAAAAGGCTGGGCGAGGACGCTTATGTAATCGGACGTGTTGAAAAAGGACGCAGAGAACTACAATACCTATAAAATACAATTTATTATTTCAGGGGGTATTAAATGCTTACACTTGGGGTTCTTGCATCAGGATCGGGTTCGAATTTTCAATCAATAATAGACAATATAAACTCAGGTTTTCTAGACGCTCAGATTTCCGTACTCATAACAGATAACCCTGATGCCTATGCGATCAAAAGGGCTAAAAAGCATGGTCTTGATGTTGTGGTTATAAAAATGAAAGACTTCACGGACAGGCCCGCATATTTTTCTCACATTGCCGGAGAACTAGAAAAAAGGGGGGTTGAACTCGTTATTCTCGCGGGTTTCATGAAGGTCGTCGACAAGGCGCTCATTGAACGGTATCGGAACCGAATCATGAACATTCACCCTGCCCTGCTTCCATCTTTTCCAGGACTACACGGACAAAAACAGGCAGCTGATTACGGTGTAAAAATATCCGGATGTACGGTCCATTTTGTGGATGAAGGCATGGACACCGGCCCGATAATAGTCCAGGCTGCAGTTCCCGCATATCATGACGATACAGAAGACTCTCTCGGTGCAAGGATTCTCAAACAGGAGCACAGGATATTTCCTTACGCAATCAAGCTCTATTCAGAGGGGAAGCTTTCAGTTGAAGGACGGAAAGTTATTGTTGACGCTGACAGGGAAGATTCAATTCTGATAAACCCGCCTTTATAGAATGGCCTTTCCCCGGTTTGTTTAAAACTATTTGGGAACTTCTATTAAACTCAGAATCCCAGCTAATTAAGTATTCTCTATTAGTGAGTATTTGAAAAATTAATAAAAGTACAATCTTCCAGCTTATTATCTCTCATTAATGAAAATTAAAAGTGTTATTTATGATATATACAAAGAGATATGTGTAATATAATATATATTATAAAAGTGATGTACTAAGGGACTTAGCTGGTTCTATGTCTCAATGACACATATTTGTGAGGCCCTTTTCACTTTTAATGAAATTGGAGATTTTTGTGAATAAAAAACCTTCATTTGAAACATCAAAAGGCACTCCCCGAATCATAAAAAAACCCATAGCACAGGTCTTGTCTCTGCGCTTGGCGACTTTCATAACCCTTATTACAATCATTGTTGGTGTTGTCAGCTACTTCTATTCAATGGCGTCTACAGAAGAGTTGGTTCGTGAACAGCTCATGAAATACATTGGTGAGCGAGGGATGCGAGAAAGTGCCTTATTCCTTGAGTCGGATGAGTACCAAGCCCGTTTCCAGAAAGAGTACATAGAACGTTACAAGCGGATGGGTGATAAAGATCCGATAGAATGGTTCGAGGAGCATATGGAAAAACGCCCTGAGGACGGTACATACAGATCAAAATCTGAACTGTATTATGGGAAAGACAGGGAGTTGGGCCGTCTTGACGTTTCGGCCTCTATGATGATCGGGGCGAAGACCGAGATCACACCGGAGGTGCGCCGGGCGCTTGCTATCGGATACGAAATGATCAATCAATATGGCCCAGCCTGGCGAAAACCCTTTGTAGATTTGTATTTCTCCAGCCCAGAGAAGACAAGCGTGTCGCGTTGGCCTGGAACGCCATGGGGGCTTATGATGGATGACAAGGTCGAGTGGCGTGATGAGGAATGGATGGCCATCACAATGAAGGAGAAAAATCCGCAACGTGAGCAAAGATGGTCCGGTGTTTTATACGATGAAAGAAATGGGAACTGGATGGTTTCAGGGGTAACACCTCTTGATATTGATGGAAAACAGGTCGGCATGGTCGGCACTGATCTTCTGCTTGACGATCTCGTCGAACGGACTATTAACGAGACGCTGTCCGGCACGTACAACATACTCCTGCAAGGCGATGGTCGCGTCATTGTACATCCCCAAAAGGTAGAGGAAATTATCGCCAATAAAGGCATGCTCTTGGCAAAAACCTCGGACGATGCGCACCTTATCCGAATTTATGAACTCGCCCAAACTGTAACGACTTTCCCCTCTGTCATAAATAACAGCAGGGACAACGAAATTCTGGCTTTTACACGGATTAAAGGTCCTGATTGGTACTTCATCACGGTCTATCCCAAGTTGCTTCTTGCGGACAGAGTATTGCGGAATGTAGGATTTGTTTTCCTGTCGGGCATGGCCTCTTTGACGGCCATGTTTCTTGTAATTTGGTTAGTATTAAAACGTAATCTTGTTTATCCGCTGGGGCGGCTCACACAGGCTGTTAGAAATTTCAAAATCCCCATGAGCCAACTGTCAGAGAGTGCGGATGAGTTTATTGAAAAAACCTCTGAACTCAGCACACATCCGGATGAAATCGGCCTTTTGGCCAACTCGTTCCTGGATATGGGTAGTCAACTTAGAACCACTTACAATAAACTGGAGGCGAACGAAGAAAAGTACAGAACTCTCTTTGAGAGAGAAACTGATGCAATATTCATTTATGACCCGGAGACTACCAATATACTTGACGCCAATAAAGCAACATCAAAAATATATGGCTACGATAAAGATGAATTAGTCGGTATGTCGTGTTTGAATTTCAACGCAGAAGTTGATAAATCGGCTTCAACAATTAACAGACTCCGTAAAGAGGATGAAGCAAACGTTTCATATCGTCTTCATCGAAAAAAAGATGGAACTGTTTTCCCTGTTGATATCAGCGACTATGCAATCACATTAGGTGGGAAAAATGTAATGTATGCTGTTAGTAAGGACATCTCCGAGCGCATGCAATTAGAAAAAGAAAAACAGAAAATCCATAAGATTGAATCAATTGGAATCCTTGCGGGTGGTATTGCCCACGATTTCAACAATCTTCTTACAGGGATTCTTAATAATGTCTATTTGTCAAAGATGCATCTTGATCTTAAAAGCAAAGAATATAAATATCTGGAATCAGCAGAAAAGGCAATAAGCAGGGCAACAAATCTGACCCAACAACTTCTTACCTTTGCAAAAGGGGGGAATCCAATTAAGAAAACAGCATCTATCGTTGAAATAATTAAGGAATCCGCTGAATTTGTTCTAAAAGGATCAAATGTCAAATGCGATTATTTTATAGCGGATGATCTCTGGCCTGTTGAAGTAGATGAAGGGCAAATGACTCAGGTAATACACAACCTTATTCTAAATGCCAACCAGTCCATGCCGGAAGGAGGAACAATACGGATCAGAACAGAAAACTCAATTCCTGGTTCAGATACGGGACTACCGCTTAAGGAGGGTAGATATGTAAAAGTGACAATACAGGACCAGGGTACTGGTATTTCAGAAAAACATTTAAAGAATATATTCAACCCGTATTTCACAACAAAAGAAGCAGGACATGGTTTGGGACTTTCAATAACCTACTCCATTATTAAGCAGCATGACGGTTTTTTGACGGCAGAGTCGAAGTTAGAATTAGGAACGATCTTCACAATATATCTGCCAGCATCTGAGAAACAGATTGAAGAAAAAGAGAGAGTAGAATGTACAGCTGTTGCCGGTGATGGAAAGATATTGATAATGGATGATGAAGAGATAATAAGAGAGTCAGTTGTAGAGTTTCTAGGAATTAGGGGTTATGAAGTTGAATATGCAGAAGATGGGGAAGAAGCAATTGAACTCTATAAAAAAGCACATGAGTCATCACAACCCTTTAATGCTGTGGTTCTGGACTTAACTATACGCGGAGGGATGGGAGGAAAAACAGCGATAAAGAAACTGCTTGAGATAAATTCTTACGTAAAAGCGATTGTCTCAAGCGGATATTCCAATGACCCTGTAATGGCTAATTTCAGAGAGTACGGATTCAGTGGTGTTTTTAACAAAGCGTCCAACAGTCCTGATGATCTTTGTAAAATTTTAAATGAAGTAATAGAAGAATGACAGTATGTTTTATACGAGGGTAGCTTACTATTTTCAGGTTTTGCTCAAATGTACAGATATCTGAAACAACAGCTGGCTATTATTACAATAATATTAATACTCTCCGGGTGCGCGCAGAATTTTAATATTGATGATAAAAGCAGTTCTTATCTTTATACAGTTAAAGATTCCCATTCACCGACAGCCGAATTTTCACCCGCATTTCTTATTTATGATCACCAAGATACTTATAACCTGATAGGCCGTCCCTCAGCAAGACATGATAAAAGCGGAAAAGAACTTATCTACATAGATACTAAAAATCCCGCAATCTATCATATGCAACAATCATTCTCCACCAAAAAGGACAGCTATACAAACTATATATACAGAATCCACTTCCCATCAGTTCCTTTCAGCATGTTCCCGTTCCATCTCAGTGCAGGGAAAAACTCCGGTCTTATAATCGTAGCAACTCTGGATTCAGAAAACCGACCGGTGCTTGTAACAGCAGTTCATACGTGCGGTTGCTATCTCGCTATTATTCCGACCACTAACCTCAGAGCTGATGCCTTTCCTGAAAACTGGAAAGATGAAACTCTAAAAGTATATGGTGAAAGACTTCCCTCAAAACTCGATTACAGAGAAATAACAAACCCTAATATCCTTGTTCATGTGAGGCCTGCTGTACACAGGGTAATAAACATTGAGATTATCGAACGGAACTATTTAAACTCAGCTAATAAGTTTGAAATTATCGATACGCCTCTGGTACTTATGGAGGAACTTGAGAGAATCCCGGTTAACGGTCAAACAACCAGCTTCTATTATCAGGAAGGACTGATGAAAGGACATGTTAAAGGTTCTCATAAATTTTGGGAAACCCTCTTTCTAAGCCTTATCAGCCTCGACTTGTTTGTAGGCTCAGACAAGGCTTTTGCAGATACAGACGTAACAGGCAATCCATTTTATACCAGTCTGAAACCCTGGAACAGGGACGCATCTGACATGTGGGATTTCAAAAGGTTTCTGGCGTTTTGGGGATGGCGATTGTAAGAATAAAAACGAATATCGAACTCGAAATGAGTATTCACGGAGAATCGCCCCAGCAGTCAATTTCTAATTTCTGATTTCTAAAGTTTTCATAGAAATATCACGATATATTTTATATGATACTTGAAATTATCGTCAATTACATATACCTGATAATCTGTATAATTCTATCGGTTTTGATTTTTCTTTTCATTACCTTGAGGAAAAATCGAAAAAACAGGCTTGAAAGATTCAGAAAAGCAGCTACAGTATTCCAGGACAGCGTCCTTGATGAATTAAAAGGGTTGTACCCAATACCCCGCCACATTGATCCAAAGACATGTGAAAAGTTCGCTGAATCCATTCCCGGGATAAATATCGCAGCTGATGAATTCAGACAGTTCGTCCCTTCAGAAAACAGAAATGCATTTGACGATGCCCTGAGCACTCACTCTCTCCATTGCGAAAAAATAGACTGGACTTCCTGTGTCACTTTTAAAATTAAACCCGGTGAAAGAAAACCCGAAGACGAAGGGCCAAAGGAGATATTCAGACAGAATGTTATTAAGCTCTTGTCTTTTGCTAAAGACAGCAGCTTAATAGAGCAAAAGTCAGAAGAGCAATAGTGCAGAAATTAAAAAAGCGGGACAATACTTTGTCCCGCCTCATGCCATCCTTAAATAATACGGCTATTAATCAAGCTTTACATTTTTAAAGTATTTGATTGTCTTTTTAAGCCCATCCTCAAGCTTTACCTTCGGCTGCCATTTCAAAGCTTTTTTTGCAAGCTTGATATCAGGTTGTCTCTGGGTAGGATCATCAGACGGTAATGGTTTAAATATAATCTTGGATTTTGATTTTGTTAATTCAATGACTTTTGATGCAAGCTCCAGAATGGTAAACTCATTCGGGTTTCCAAGGTTTACCGGGCCTGTAAAATCATCAGGAGTATCCATAAGCCTTAAAAAACCATCAATCAAATCATCCACGTAACAGAAACTCCTGGTCTGGTTGCCTTCACCATATACGGTTATCGGTTCGCCATGCAGGGCCTGCATAATAAAATTACTTACTACACGTCCATCGTTAGGGTGCATGTTAGGCCCATACGTATTAAATATCCTTGCAACTTTAATTCTCAGGTCATGCTGCCTTCTATAATCAAAAAACAGAGTCTCCGCGCAGCGTTTTCCCTCATCATAGCAAGAACGGTATCCTGTTGGATTTACGTTACCCCAGTAAGATTCAGGCTGTGGATGGATCTCCGGATCACCATAAACCTCGGAAGTTGATGCCTGCATTATTTTCGCCTTTACACGTTTGGCAAGACCGAGCATATTTATTGCGCCGTGAACAGATGTTTTTGTAGTCTGAACAGGATCAAACTGATAATGGATTGGTGACGCCGGACAGGCAAGATTATATATTTCATCTACCTCAACATAGAGAGGCCATGTTATATCATGTCTCATAACTTCAAACATGGGGTTTTTAACAAATTTAACTATATTGGCACGCTGTCCGGTATAAAAATTATCAAGGCAAATAACTTCATGACCTTTCTTTAATAATTTCTCACAAAGATGTGATCCCAGGAAGCCAGCACCGCCAGTTACAAGAATTCTTTTCATTATTTCTCCATCATCAATTTAAATGTTATTTAAATACAGAATCACATATAATAACACACTTACATTATATTGATTTGTTAAATTATTGCCGCATCTGTATATTATTGACGGATAATGTCAAAAAGGTTAATATATTCATTGCATTTGGTCTTGATTTGGGGTGTAGCCAAGCGGTAAGGCACCGGATTCTGGTTCCGGCATTCGGGGGTTCAAATCCTCCCACCCCAGCCAATTTTAATTACGAATGATAAATTACGAATTACGAGTAATGGATCAGTAATTATTAATTTGTAATTCATAATTTGTAATTGAATTTAAGGTCCCATCGTCTAGTGGCCTAGGACGTCGGCCTCTCACGCCGAAAACACGGGTTCGAGTCCCGTTGGGATCACCATTTTGGAAATAAGTTTTCTGTGAGCACTTTCTTTAAGGAGATATAATGTCAAAAACATATAATATTGCAGTAATTCCCGGAGATGGGACCGGCCCTGAAGTTGTAGCTGAGGGAATAAAAGTCATGAATGCCGTTTCTGAAAAGGCAGGATTCAAGGTCGATTTAACATATTTTGATTTTGGAGGTGAAAGGTACCTGAAGACCGGCGAAACACTTCCTGAAAGTGCAATAGAGGAACTTAAACAATTTGATGCAATGTACCTTGGTGCGATTGGCCATCCTGATGTAAAGCCCGGAATACTGGAAAAAGGTATCCTCCTTGAACTTCGTTTTAAACTGGACCAATATATTAACCTGAGGCCTGTCAAACTTTTTCCAGGTATAGACTGTCCCATAAAGGACAAAGCCCCCGAGCATATCGATTTTGTCGTTGTTAGAGAGAATACAGAGGGACTTTATGCAGGAGCAGGTGGTGTTCTTAAAAAGGGAACACCGGATGAGGTGGCCATACAGGAATCTATCAACACCAGAAAGGGTGTTGAACGCTGTATACGTTATGCGTATGAATACTGTAAGAAGAGGAACAAAGACAATAAACTGACTTTGTGCGGAAAGACAAATGTCCTGACATTCGCTTTTGACTTATGGGAAAGAACATTTTATGAAGTTGCCAAAGAATATCCCGGCATAAAACCTGACTATGCCCATGTTGATGCAATAACAATGTGGTTCGTAAAAAACCCCGAATGGTTTGACGTTATAGTAACAGACAATATGTTCGGTGATATTATTACCGACCTTGGAGCTATGATCCAGGGTGGAATGGGAATCGCTGCCGGCGGGAACATTAATCCCGAAGGCGTATCAATGTTCGAGCCAATAGGAGGTTCCGCCCCAAAATATAAAGGGCAAAATAAGATCAATCCCCTTGCAGCCATCTGCGCAGCAGGTATTATGCTTGAGCACCTTGGAGAAGAAAAATCAGGAAAAGAGATTGAGGAGGCAGTAATGAAAGTTACCGCCAATCATTTAAAGAGTCTTGCTGCCGGAAAGATGGGCCTTTCGACCACAGAAGTAGGAGATCTCGTAGCAAAATATGTATCAGAGTTATAGGAGATAAAATTAAAATGCTTAAAAAGAAAGATAAATATGTAGTCGCAGTAGTTGGAGCAACAGGCGCTGTTGGTAATGAAATGATTTCAGTTCTTGAGAAACGCAATTTTCCTGTAGAAAATCTCAGACTATTTGCTTCCGAGCGTTCAGCAGGCAAAACACTTGATTTCAATGGTAAACCCGTTACTGTCGAAACCCTTACTGATAAGGTATTTGATGGCATTGATATAGCCCTTTTTTCAGCTGGAGGAGACAGGAGCAAAGAATTTGGGCCTGCAGCCGCAAAAGCAGGTTGTGTTGTAGTGGACAATTCAAGTGCATGGAGAATGGACCCGGAAGTGCCGCTGGTAGTTCCTGAAGTAAATCCTGATGACCTTGACTGGCACAAAGGCATAATCGCAAATCCAAATTGCTCCACGATCCAGATGGTCGTGGCTCTAAAACCTGTACACGATGCCGCAAAAATAAAAAGAGTGGTTGTGACAACCTTTCAATCAGTATCCGGAACCGGAAAGAATGCCATGGATGAACTCCTTAATCAAACAACTGATGTCCTGAATTTCAAAAATCCTAATCCATCCGTATACCCGCATCAGATAGCATTTAACTGTCTTCCGCATATCGATGTGTTTATGGATGACGGATATACAAAAGAAGAGATCAAAATGGTCAAAGAGACAACTAAAATTATGGGTGACGATTCCATAAAAGTCACTGCAACAACAGTGAGGGTCCCTGTATTCAGAGGACATTCGGAATCCATCAATATTGAGACCGAGAAAAAACTCACGGCAAATGATGCCAGGGCCGCATTTTCCGCTGCGCCAGGTGTTATTGTTTATGACGCGCCTGAAAAGAACATCTACCCTCTTCAGACTGTCTGCGCAGACAAGGACGAAGTGTACGTGGGACGGGTCAGAGAAGATGACACAATTGAAAACGGCCTCAATATCTGGATAGCCGCTGACAATCTAAGAAAAGGCGCGGCCCTCAACGCAGTGCAGATAGCAGAAGAATTAATCAAGCGAGCATAAACACGTAGGGGCATTTCGCGAAACGCCCTTACCTATCACGTCTTATTCAGGAGAGATATTATGAAAAATGTCGATTACATTGTTAAAGCTGACTATCTCTTGACAATGGAGGGAGACCTCGGCGTAATTAACGACGGTGCTGTAGCTGTAAAAGGCTCTGAAATAGCAGGCGTCGGAGCTTATTCAGACATATCATCAATCTTCACTTCAGACAATATCATCGATGGCAAAGACAGAGTAGTACTCCCCGGCCTTATCAATACGCATACTCACGCGGCAATGGTCTATTTCAGAGGACTTGCAGATGACCTCCCCCTGCAGGACTGGCTCGAAAAACATATCTGGCCTGCTGAAATGAAATGGATGGACGCCAAATTCGTAGAGGACGCAGTCGAGCACGCTTGCCTTGAAATGCTGCAATCAGGTGTCACGACATATAATGATATGTATTTCTATCAGAACATTGCCGGAGAGAAACTCGAGAAGATCGGGATGAGGGGAGTCCTGGGCTCCGGTGTGATCGATTTTCCATGGAAAGACTACGCGCAAACTCCAGATGAATATTTTGTAAACGCAGAAAACAATATCAATAAATTCAAGGAGAGCGAACTAGTAACTCCCTGTATTTCACCACACGCTACATATACATGCGGCCCTGACAACTACATGAGGGCAAAAGAACTCGCTGACAAATATAATGTACCTCTTCATACTCACCTTTCTGAAACTCAATTCGAGGTCGCTGAAGTTCAAAAACGTTTCGGGAAGACACCTGTTGAACACCTGGACAGCATCGGATTTCTTTCCGAACGTGTATCCGCCGCTCACTGCGTTTGGTTGACTGATGCGGAAATTGAAATACTCGCGGATAAAAAGATAGGTGTATCTCATTGTATTGAGAGCAACCTGAAACTGGCCTCTGGAATCGCTCCTGTCCCGAAAATGCTCAAGGCAGGAGTTAAAATGGCTTTCGGCACTGACGGGGCTGCCAGCAACAATGATCTCAGCATCCTTGGTGAAATGTCAACGGCAGCAAAGGTCCACAAGGGAGTCTCAGGAGATGCTACGGTCCTTGACAGCAAAACCGCCCTTTTAATGGCGACCAGGAACGGAGCTGAGATATTAGGAATCGGCGATACAACCGGCTCTATCAAGCCGGGAAAAAAGGCAGACCTCATTATAGTCAACCTGAACAAACCGCACCTGACTCCAATTTACGACATATACTCTCATATCACTTATTGCCTGCGACCTTCGGACATCGAGTCCGTATTTGTTAATGGAAAACTCCTGATAGATAGCGGGAAGCCAACGACAATTAATGAATCCGATGTCATGGTCAGGGCAGCGGAATGGCAGAACAAAATCAGAGAAGAATAGCCCCCCTTTCCTCTTCCCAATACAGCCGTTTTTAATGTACAATAATTAACGGTTGGGGAAAACTAATATTCTAATTCATTATTTTTGATTTAGTATATATCATGTAAAGGCAAGGAAACTATGATAGGCAACAAAAGATTTACACCTTCTATTTACGCACTTATCATTATAGCCATCTCTCTTTTAATTTCTAGCTGCGGAGACAATAAAGCAACAACAACTATTTCAGGAAACGTACTCGATTCAAACGGGGAACCTGTTGTAAATGCGGAAGTCACAATCTTCAGCGATCCGGTAACAGCATCTACGGACGCAAGCGGTTTTTTCTCTGTTGAAATAGAGACCGGTAACCATACTATCTCAATCAGCAAAAATTCAACCGAAATATATTCAGGCTCCCTTACCGCTGCTGTAGACACCCCCCTTTCACTGGACTATATCTCAACCAGCTATACTCATGCTGACGCTTCTGAAAAGCTTTTTTTGAAAGTAGTGGGTGCCGGACTATTTGTTCTCAGCGATGGTTCTGACACATACTTCTCCAAGTTAGGTTCGTTCAGGCGTGACAGTGAAGGCTACCTCGTTAATTATAAAGGATACCGCCTTCAAGGTTTCGGTAATGCGACAACAGTACTGGGCCACATACAGTTAGATGTTGAACCCTCAGTCATTGAAGTCAGTTCGGCCGGCATAATCTCATATACTGCTAATGGAGAATCTGTCAATGTTGCACAGATAATCCTGGCGAAATTTATAAGCCCGACGCGACTTGATTCATCGGACCATATTCATTGTAAAGAATCATTTGGATCAGGGCAGCCTATTGTTACAGCGGCTGGCAATACCGGGACCGGACAGATACTGAAAGGCAGCCTTGAGGGTGCTTATGAGTGTGACAGAGGGGATGGTTTTTTTAATAAAAATATCAGCATAAATGGAACTGGATATTTCAGTCTTCGCGATTCCCAAACTGACACGATTGTTTACGCACTTGAATTCCCTGCGGGAACTGATAAGCAGGCTTACTTAGAAAATCAATCCGGGTACTTGCTACAAGGATACTTGGCATCTTCTGATGGAACTATCACGGATGTCATAGGTGACATTAATGTTGGCGTTAGTTCCGAACCCTGGGCTACCACTGCAGTAACTGTTTCATTGAACCTCGATTCGAGTGAAACTCCACCCTCTTCCGCTTTTGATGTAAATGACCCGGATAATACATCAAATTTCTCAAACACTATTGCAGTATATGATTCATTGGGAACATCCCATACCGTCAGCATCTACTACTCGAAGTCAGCTGAAAATACATGGCAGTGGTATGCTATTGTGGGTGCTTCAGATGCATGGAACGATATTGATGAAATACAGGCATACGGAGCATTAGCATTCAACAATTCAGGTGCACTGGTTTCTGAAAGTCCTGTAACATACTCAAACTTTGGCTTTGGTTTTGCTGGAGGCCCTGCTTTGGATCAGAAAATAACGTTTAATTTCGGAACATCCACAGAGGAAGGCGGAACTGGCCTGGATGGCTCTACACAGTTCGGATCAACATCTACAACATCCTCTATTGAACAGGACGGGCATACTGCCGGTTCATTAATGAACGTTGAGATTCAATCTAATGGAATCATAACCGGCTACTTCAACAATGACTGGTCAAGATCTATCGGACAAATAGTACTCGCCACGTTTCCAAACCCTGAAAGGCTTTCAGTATACGATTCATATACATGGGAAGAGACCGCAGCATCAGGATCTCCGTCCATCGGCAATCCAGGATCATCAGACTTTGGAGAAGTCCTGTTTGAAGATATAGAATAAGATCGATCTATTTTTCTACCTATTTTAATGTTCCTCTGAGTAAATTATCGTTTTAAAATCAACAGCTATTTCATACTATTTATCTCACTCTAAAGTGATGAAAAATATTAGTGCCAAGAATATTGACGAGGTAAGGAAATTATGTTATTTAGATATTAAGAGGTATATTGTCATATTAATTTATTTCTCTGAAAAAGAGTAAATGAAGGGGACAGATCATGCAATATACGGACATAGAATATGAAAGCAAGACAAGAAATCAACTCATAGGTGAAGTAGAGGACCTGCGCCACCTGGTTGCTGAGCTGGAAAGATCAAAAGCCGAGAGAAAAAGGGTGGAGAAAACGCTGAGAGAGAGTGAGGATGCTCTACTGAAAAGCGAGTCACGACTTGCCGAGTCACAGCACATTTCGCATGTAGGAAGCTGGGAATATAAAGTAGCAGGAGACAAACTCTGGTGGTCTGACGAGGTCTACAATATTACGGGATTAAACCAACGGAAAGTGGACCTCTCATATGAAATATTTATCAATTGTATTCATCCCGACGACAGAGAGATCATTGAAAAACAGATAAAGGACGCACTGCCTTACAGGTCGGATTATCGTATTGTTCGACCTAATGGTGATATCAGGCTTGTTCATGAAGAAATACGGAGAATTAAAGACAAACAAGGAAATCAAATTATTTTATGGGGAACACTACAGGACATTACCGAACGCAGGAAAGCTGAAAAAGAAATTAGAAGGAGTGAGAAAAAATACAAATTACTTGTTAATAATCTCACTAATCCAATTACTCTTTATGATCTTAATGGTGTAATTTTACTCATAAACAAAGCTGGTGCACTTAGTTTAGGAGGAAAACCCAAGGATTTTATCGGGAAATCACTCCACAAGCTTTTTCCTGCAATGGCGCATACATTTGATGAGAGAATTCGCCAGATCTCAGAATCAAAAAAAGGTGCCAAGTTTGAGGACCTGATGGAACTTCCCTCAGGAGAGAAAAGATGGTTTTGGTCCAATCTTAAACCTGTTAAAGATGTAAGTGGTAAGATCAATGCTATTCAAACTATTTCTTATGATATTACCGAGCACAAGTTGTATGAGAAAGTATTGAGAGAGAGCAAAAGGTTTTTACAGGACATTCTGGACAGTATTCATGACGGTGTGAGCGTCCTGGATAGTAATCTGAATATTATCAGAATCAATGCAACCATGAAAAAATGGTATTCCCGTCAAGTGCCATTTATTGGAAAAAAATGTTATGAAGTGTATCACGGACTCACAGGACCATGCAAAGTATGTCCCACTTTGCGGACTCTAAAAAGCGGGAAAAAGGACTTTGAGGTCGTTCAATATACGGGTCCAGAAGGAGAAACAGGCTGGCTCGAACTGTTCACATTTCCTCTTATAAATTCAAAAACAGGAGATAAAGCAGGTGTTATTGAGTATGTACGTGATATAACGGACCGCAAACGGGCGGAAGAAGCGCTGAAAGAAAGCGAGACTAAATACCGGGACCTTTTTGTGCATATGCTCGATGGTTTTGCTTATCATAAAATTTTAGTGAACGAAAACAATCAGCCTGTAGATTATGTTTTTCTGGAAGTTAACAATGCATTTGAAAACCTGACCGGATTAAAAAGGAAAGACGTTATAGGGAAAAAAGTAACCGAGATAATGCCAGGTATCCGTGACTCATCGTTCGATTGGATCAGTGCATATGGAATAGTTGCATTGACAGGAAATGAGTTTAGAACCGAGCAATTTTTAGAAGCCCTGGGCAAATGGTATTCTATCTCGGCTTATAGCCCAAAAAAAGACTACTTTGTTACCATCTTTATAGACATAACCAAACGCAAAGATGCTGAGAGTAAATTAAATATGTTTGCCGAAGAACTTAAGCGGAGCAACCTGGAACTGGAACAATTCGCCGCTATCGCTTCTCATGATCTTCAGGACCCGCTGGTATCCATAGCTTGTTCTCTTAAACTTCTTAAGAGACACTCTAAAGGCAGTCTTAATTCAGATTCTAATAATTTCATAACTAATGCAATAGACAAAATCAATCAGATGCAGACGCTTGTCAGAAACCTGTTGTCATATTCGCGCCTGGGAACTCGCACAAAGAAATTCAAACCAACCGTTTGTATTACAATTTTTGAAAAAGCACTTGCTAACCTGGAGGCTGCAGTACAAAAATATGGAGCAGTGGTTACACGTGATTATCTACCCGAAGTTAGAGGTAATACCACACAATTAGTCCAGTTGTTTCAGAACCTTATCAGCAATGCCATAAAGTTCCGTGGTAAAGAACCTCCACGCATTCATATCTCGGCCAAAAAGAATGGGAATGAATGGATCTTCTCATTTAGAGACAATGGTATTGGTATTGAACCAGAAAACATTGAAGACATTTTCAAAATTTATCACCGCCTTCACGACAAGAGAGAATACCCGGGTAGCGGTATCGGCTTATCAATCTGTAAAAAAATAGTGGAACATCACGGCGGACGTATCTGGGTTGAGTCAGAGCCCGGCAAGGGCTCATCATTTTGCTTCACATTACTGGATTGACAAGTAAATGAATTGGTGGTATATGAATTATATAGAGACATAATCCCGACACAGCTAAACCCTCCGTGAGAAGGGGGCGG
>PJEL010001410.1_pt1 | contig 24499 bp, 18 predicted proteins | sample 1853271 | NCBI WGS metagenome assembly PJEL01 (sample SAMN08108733, study PRJNA415343) | Invertebrate metagenome, whole genome shotgun sequencing project. | host: Globobulimina | place: Sweden: Gullmar Fjord | collected 2015-08
GAGGAGAAAGCACAATGAATAAAACTTGTATTTATATACCACCGGATGTTTTAGATAGCGCAAACACTTATTTAGAGTCAAAACCATCGACTCCTGAAGAAGTCGTGATGCATTGGATTCGCCTAGGTAAAGCAATCGACGGCGAACTTAGTGATTCCCAAGCAATGAACCTTCAATTGGGTAATCTTAAAATCTGTTTAGTACCAAAAGATTAGGTTAGATTTATGTTTGAAAATGAACAAAAACGAATTGTAATAGATAAGTTTGTATCTTGGTCGGGAAACAATGAAATAGCCGATTTTTGGTATTGTAACGGCTGTATAGCCTCATTGGGAATGACACCGGAAGAGGCTGTTGACGCCGGATATTATAAGGAAGTTATTGCGTATTTACGGATTAACGGTTTAGGTAGCTCTTAATCGAATCTAAATGTTGTTGTAAAGATAGAAGGCAAGAGTTATCTAAATACCAACTATATGTAAAAAAAAGTTTTTAATTTAGGTACTGTATTTACTCATTCGAGTGAGTTGGGTAGACTTGAATGTCAACTTTTGTCGTAAACTATTGTTTAAAAAGAAAATCAATTAGAGTTTTGTTTTACATGCTTACAAATGGGAGTTAACTTTCTTCCTTTGCTTTTTGAATACTCCATACTTTTTAAGACTTTAGTCTACGGCTCCGTATTTGAGTTATCAAAAGGATTATATATGGACATTGAGTGCCTCGACCCCCTTGGTATAAATGCCTTTGAAAGAAAAGCAAATGACGTTTTATCAGAACACCTGCCAAATAGTTGGAAAGGGTATTCGGGCCTTGAAATGCATGGCCGTCAAGCTAAAGACTTTCAATCAGATATTATAATAATTACTCACGATCGTATAATCGTTGTAGAGCTAAAGAATTATATTGGAAGAATTTACTCAACTGGCAATAAGTGGGTGCAGGAGTATTCTGATGGTAGGCAGGAGCAGAGAACACACGCTGTTTCTCAGGCCAATAGAGCTGCAAAGATACTTAAATCAAAACTACAGGATAAGTTGAAGGGAAAATATGTACCATATGTAGACAAGGTCGTTGTCCTTTGTGGTAGTGCGACGTCTGCCGACTTACCGGATGGTGAAAGGGAGTGTGTTTTATCTCTGGATGAGTTTAAGAATATTGGAGATGAAAAGTTTTATAAAAAGTATTTTGGTAAGTCATTCTCTTTTTCCAGAAAAGAGGACTTTCCCAATAAAAATATTAGAATATGGGATCGTATTTTTCTCAACAACAGCGCAGACTTCAAGCCTAAAAGATTTTCTTCGAACAATTACGTAATAAATAGTAGCTTTTTATTTCAACATAAGGACGGCCTTTATAAAGAGTATGAAAGCCAAAGAGCAGATAACGCAAATTACAAGGCGTTAATGCGTCGTTGGGACTTTACGTCCCCTTGTATAATTGAGCACTCTAGAACTCCTGAACAACGAGCAGTACTAGCTCAAAGGGAGTCAAATGTACTAGGCTATATTGATACACAAGACGAAGACTTAAAGAATAGCCACTTAAATTTAATACATATTCCAAGTGAACTGACAGAAGATTTTGTAGAGCTTTATGAATGGCCTAATAGAAAAGAGCGGCTTGATACCTTTATTAGGAAAAATAACAATAAACTGACAGACTCACAACGACTGGACTTAATGCAGATGCTAATAAGCCAGTTGTCTAGGCTCCATGACATCGAAGTGGCTCATCGTGATTTAGGCCCTCATAGCATCTGGCTTTCATTGCCCAGTAAAGTCGTGCTATCCAATTTCCTTACCGCCTATTATCCCGATCCTGATAAAAATAGTGTGTCGTTCGCGCGGAAAATTATTCAGCATGGAAGAGTGGAAACTCCAGAAGAGTTATTTGAAGACGAATCCCACGGCACTGCTTTTACAAGGGATGTTTACCTTGCTACGGCTGCATGTCACTTTATAGCTTTTGGCGAATGGCCTAGAAAGGAAGAAGGAATCTACGTATGGAAAAAGCTGAAAAACAACTCCATAAGTGACAAATTAAGTGATTGGTTTGCACGAGGCCTTGAACTTGATACCAGAGAGCGCTTTCAAGATTTAGCTGCTTCATTAACTGAATTTAACAAACTACTGAATTCCAAAGTGGAAGACTCGGCTCAAGCGCTATCAGCATTCTTGAAATATCATGATGACAGTAATGTTTTCGTGGATTTTGGTGCCGTACCAGTCAAATCGGATGGTACTTACCACCTGTTAAAGGGCCAAGATGAAACATTTGGGTTAAAAGTTTGGTTTGGAGTTAATGAGGTTACTAGTAGTGGTGAAATAAATCACCAATTACTTGCATTTTTCAGTCGACTAGAAAGTATTAAAAACTCCAACTTAGATATTTTACCGAAAATATTAGGCTTTGGTTTTAACCCAACAATGACTAGTGTTTATTTTAAATATGAATGGCTTAACGGTACAACTTGGGAAGAGTCAATTCAAAGTTTAGAAAAAAATGAAGCATTTAATTTATCTAAGAAGCTTCTTTCGGCACTGATAAAGCTGAATGCAGCAAAACTGTATCATGGTGACTTGCACCCCAAAAATGTAATTATTCACGAGGGTGACGTTCGTTTCATTGACTTAGCTGAATATAATTTAATTGAAGCGGAGAAATTTACCCCAGCATACATACCTGCATCCTATGAATCATTGCAAAAGTCAGCAATAGATCGATTTGCTGCCATTAAAATGGTCAAGGAATTAGCTACGAAATTTATGTCTATACATTTGATTAAATACACGAAAGAGTTGCTAGAACTTCCAGAAATTTCGACGAATGAGCTAGAAAGGTTTTTAGACAATTTTGACTTAATTGTTAACCCGCCACCTCTACCAAAGTTAGAAAAATATGAAATTAATCATAAAAGCTTTAATACTTTTGATAAAGAGTTAGTGTCTGATGACGGCCAATATTACATTTCTTTGTCTTTGAATGCAGGAAAAAGCAATGATTTACTTGGGGTGCAACTTAGTGGAGTAAAAACGAGCATAAATTTACTCATTGAAGAAAAGAAAAAGTTTATTGTTGGTGCGAGTGTTAGGGAGCTTCGACACGATCAATTTATCAGGAATAAACGGGACTCGCTAATAAAATTAACTGGCTCGATATCTTTGACGCACAAGACTGCCGCTTCAAGTGAGGGGTTTATCGACTTTATCTTAAATAGCGAAGCTTATAAATCGCTGAGTAATGAAAAACCAGTTCAACCACAACCTTTAAATAGAACCACTAGAACTTTGAGCTTACCCTCAATAGCTAAGTCATCTGTTGTCGACGCGAGAGAAATATGGAAAGTATTGGTTGAAACTGAAGAAGAGAGTTATCCGAAGATTCAAGTCGCAACCGAACCTCATTACGCATTAGATCAATCATTAAGTTTTTCTTACTCACTTGCAGATAGTAAATTTGATTTTGATATCAGAACTGAACGTGTAAATGTAAAAACAGACGTCAGGGGTGAAATGAAGGTTGTTGGTGTAGTGCAAAGGCTAGGATCAGATACAATTTCAATAAAACCAAAAACGAATATTAATATAGAGGTTGGTGATACTCTAACATTAGAGGGCAGCATGAGTGCAGCATCTCTATCAAAAAGAGAAAAAGCAGTTACAAAATTGATAACTGGTCGTGCAGTAATTAATAATCTTCCTGATTACTTTTCCCCCGGCTTAGTTGCTGAACATACTGATGGCGAACCCCCTACTGATTCAGAATTGGATTCATATACAGAGTATGATGACGACAACAAAATTGTATTTTCTTTAAATGAACAACAAAGAGATGCATTTAAGACCTTGTACAAATATGGCCCTGTCGCGCTACTTCAGGGACCCCCGGGAACAGGTAAAACAGCCTTTATAGGTTCATATATACATTATTCAATTAGAAAAGGTGCTCGTAGAGTATTATTAGTTAGTCAATCTCATGAGGCTGTGAATAATGCTTCTGAAAAAGTACGTTCGCTGTTTCGAAAAAATGAAGAAGCAATTGATATTGTCCGTCTTGGCGATGAAACTAATTTGTCAGCTTCGTTAACTGATGTCGGTGAAAAAGCACTGCAAGAACACTATAGGGACAAGTTTAGAGCTGAATATATAGAGCGATTGTGTACATTGTTAGAACACATAGGAATCCCGGAAGAAATGGCGGTTCTCATTGCTGAATTTGAAGCTTCATTTGGTCAGAAATTTGATCAATTACTTTCCCAAACTAAAGACAAGGACTTAGCTGATACGCCGGAGTTGAGGAAGAGAGAAGCAAAGTTAAAAGAAAATTTGGAGAATTTTCTATCTCGCAATTCTGCGAAGTTAAATTCATTCGCAAACGTTCCTACTGAAAATATAAGGGACAGTCTACTTCGTGACTTAGCCGCTCTATTTGAAATCTACTCTCAACAAATAATTTTCAAAGTTAAGAATGTCATAGAGACGTCAAATGAATGGCTAAGTGTTATGGCTTCTGGCAAGGCTCAATTTCAGAACTTTCTCGCAAAGACTAGAACTTTAGTTTGCGGCACATGTGTTGGTATAGGCCGACATCACTATGGAATACAAGAAAACCTATATGACCTAGTCGTAATAGATGAGGCAGCGCGCTCTCCAGCAAGCGAACTAGCAATTGCGATGCAAGTCGGTAAAAAAGTCTTATTGGTTGGAGATCATAAACAACTACCACCTCTTTATGATGAAAACCACATAAAAGCGGCCAAGCGTGAGCTACCCAAGCTTGATGAAAAAGAGTTAAAAAGGAGCGACTTTGAAAGAGCGTTTGTTTCAGACTATGGGCGTAAAGTAGGAAGATCACTTTTGATGCAGTATCGAATGTGTCCGCCAATTGGTAATTTGGTGTCTTCAAATTTTTATGAAGGAGCTTTGTCAACTGGTAGAGGTGATACAGCAATTCAATACAAAAATTTAATAGCACCATTTGCTAGTACTGTTACATGGTTTGATACGTCTTCGGCAGGTAAAAAAGGGTTTGAGTCAAAGCCTAAAGGAAGAGGGGTAAATGAAAATAGCTATGTCAACGCATTTGAAGCCGATTCTATTATTTCGATTATTGAACGTATGTATGAGAATGACAAAGATGGTCAAACTCTTAGCGAGGGCGAAGAGCCAAAGATTGGTGTAATTTGCATGTATGCAGAGCAAGTTCGACTTTTAGTCAAAAAAATCAACAGTATCTCTTGGGCCAGAAACTTGTTGGAAAAACGAATTCTCAAAGTTGATACTGTTGATAGCTATCAAGGAAAGGAAAACGATATTATTATTCTCTCATTAGTCAGGAATAATTCTAACTTTAAGCAAGGTCATGTTTCTTCAGAAAATAGAGCAAACGTTTCTTTATCTAGGGCAAAAGAAGCCTTGTTCATTGTAGGTAATAGCGAAATGTGGAGTGAAAATAATAAAGAATCTGCTTTTGGCCGAGTACTACATTACATTAAAGGAAATGAAACTCCAGAATACGCAGTTAGAAATGTTTTAGGAGGAGAAAAATAATGAAGATTCAATTAAATCGCATTGATTTTGCCCTTCCTACAAAGTCATTCTTCATCGACTATACAGTCAGTCAAAAAAGGCAGCTTCCTGTAGTTAAAGAATTTATCATTCGAATTTTACACTCCGTGGGACCGTCCCCTGTATCATTAATCCAAAACTATTTTGGTTTTACGATGTCTGAAACACAAGCAGTTTTAGATGATCTTATTGAAGAAAGTCTAATTAAGTGGAGCAGTGAAGAAATTGAACTAACGAATCATGCTTTGGAAAATTTCGAAGAAGTAGAAGGTAGTATGCTACCAAGGTTCTTTGAAGTTGTAGATAAGTTAGATACGGTATTTTTTGAATTGAGTGAATTTAGAATGTTACCTAGATCAGTTCAAAGGAGTGGTCTTAAAAGCTCATCTTTATCTTTGCCACTTCCTGATGATTGTTATTCAAACCTTAATGACAAAGCACGATCTTCCTTTGATAGTAGCTTTGAGCATTTTAGAGAAGTCGTTAAAGGTGAAGACATTTATGCAGACAGGGAAGAGCTTTATAAAATAAATCATGTAAATAGCAAGTTTGATGTATCCATTCCTATACCAGTGGAGTTTTTTATAGATACATCAGCACCACACACTATACAAAGTGCCTATGAAGACGCCGCGTTAGATGAGTGGGATATCAATAAGTCTTTATTTAAATATATGGATTCTGTTTTAATATCAGAGTCAAAACTTTGCAATTCAATTTCGTTTCATGATTATTTGACAGCAACTGATGATCCAATATTAATAAAGTATTGGGACGATATGGAAGGTGTATTGAACACTGAATTGTTATTAAGTCATTTTAAAGATGGTCTCGGTAACGACTCAAGTAAAACTCAATTAATAGTTGGAAACTTATACACAGAACACAACTCGAACGCGATAATTGAAAAACTAAAAGAAGTATATGATGGTAAGCCAAATTCCAATGGGATGATTTGGTTTACTAGAGCAGAAAGCAGAACTTGGGGCCGGACAAAAGCTCTAGGAAAACTTGTAGAGTCTATTTACTCTTTGTTTGATAAGAGACGTAAAACTTCAGATAGTGTTTTGGTAATGTCTTGCTCAAGTAAACCAGAGTCATATGCGTTAAAGAAAATATATAGAAATGTAGAAGCACAGCTTTTAGACTGTGAAATGACTTTTGGTGGAGAAAACACTGAAATATTGTTAATTCCTAATGTCATGGTTGCTTGTTTATACCACGTAACTCTGAATGATGAACGCGATCTAACTTTACCTGTCGGTTATGTTAGCTTTGCGCCAGAACTTATAGAGTCAGTTACTCAAAACATAAAAATGTGGTCGGGAGAAGAAGCTGTTTTTAATCAATACTTTGAAAACAATACAACTGATATAAAAAATACAGTGCTAAACAAAATTTATAGTCCTATTTTATTTCAAGAATTAAACAGGAACAAATAAAAATGTTTAGGTTTTGATTGTGACTTCCTTGTACATTTAATCTATGAGTTATCCTTCAAACTTGGTCCGATTGCCACTAAGTTTAACTATTTTCTTCTAACCTTTTGTAGGGAAACTTAGTTATTTTTTCAATGGAAATCGCATTCGACTTTAAAGAGTTGGCAGGTTGCTCATAGGGAAACTTAGTTATCCTAGACATTTGTGTCACAGACCATGAAAAATGAAATCAAGAACCGTCAAAATTGCAAATACAATGAAAACTGCAATCGAGACTAAATTTTGATCTGTTAAGAAACCGCCGAAAGGCGGTTTTTTTTGTTCAAAAATGAAGTTGTAAAATCAGAAAGTAGATTGAAACTTTTGTCAGAAATCGAATTGTGAGTCAAAAGTTAAACATAGTGTCGACTCGACTATGAACTTAAACAATTTACGTCTTGAAAATTAAGATTAGTAGTTCATTTTTGATCACACACTTTTGGGTAAGAAGTTTAGGTTTAATTCAACAGGCCGCTTTGAGCGAAAAGCGGACGTTCCATTTATAATGAAAATCAAAAATCTAGTTTTTCTGAGAAAGCTGGTGTTACTATGAGTAACAAAATAAAAAAACTGTCAGGATAACAAGGAAAGTTATGAGTAATCCGCTTCAAAATTTAAAAATTGACTATTGGTACAAAGCGGTTTTAGTTATAGCTACTGCTACACTTCTTTTGGCTCTGACAGTTGAGCTTAAGAGCGTTGAAAATTCAGTTGTACAACTATTTTCTATAGCTGCGATTTTGATTGGTTGCGGTGAATGGGTTAATCATCCACTTAAAACTGTCATTTATCCCCCAAGTGCCCAATTCCCTGCCGGACTTCAAGGGGAAGGCTACGTTCGAAGTAATAGCTTTATTGGGGTGGTTTTAGTTATTTTGGGCATAGGTCTTGCCGGATATCAAATTTGGCAATTGTTTCCCTAACAGCTGGTAAAGCGTTACAAATAACAGTTGGTAATACCAATGCTTCGGAGATTACATGGAAAGTTTAGATCCATTCATTATGTTTAATGAGAAAGCTATCAAGCTTTTAAATTGTAGCTTCGTTAAAAGCTATCAAGATAACTCTGGGGTCGACTTATCATGGAAGCAGGGGCAAGCGGCAAAAGTTACCCGTAGAGGTCCAAATGAAGAACAAACAGATGCATTTGTTCTTACTTTTCGCTTTTTTATCCAGAGTAATGAAACGATATCTTTCTACAGCATGACAAAAGCTTTTGAGTCTGAAATTGTGCCTGATGAGATCAGCAATAAATTCACCGAGGCAAAGGAGCATTTAAATACTTATCTTGATTCAAACACAATATTTAAATTTGGTGACTATATAACCCGAAGGCAACTTTTAGACGTCTTTATTTATGGCGAGCTTTCTCATTCAAATGAAAAAAAGAGAAAAACTTATAACGATTGGATGTCAAACCGAATCATAGCCCCATTCATTCTCAATGAGTTTACATCCATTCTATTTGAGGTTCTCAATGTAATATCTTATACGGGCAGTTTATGTGCGCAAGTATTGGACCGAGCAAAGTAGCACATAGTAAGAGACTTTGGTTCGACCGTCCGCTAATGGCACGGAGCGGAGCTAAAGCTTCCGCCGATTCAAAGGCATCTTTAATCAATTAAAGGGAAGCAATGTACAAGTTAGTATTTATAGTCTTAATATCATTTACACTTATTTCATGTAGTCAATCTTATACTGTCCCTAGGGCAACTATTCATATCGACTTTCCTCACTCTGATAATTTAACTTTGGTGAAAAACGAAGTTGAAGCTTTTCTATTATCTAAGGGGTTTGCTGCTCGTGGAAAAGATAATGAAATGTTGAAATTATACGAATGGAGTAAGAGTAATGAAAAAAGTAACTCTTTAAGTGATTTTCAAGATATTCAAATAGACAGAATCAATCGGACTTCAACCTATAAAAATGAAACATTAAATGTTGATGTGAAAGTTATAGATTATTCAGATGTTGCTTTAAAAAAGAGATTTATAGACTACCAGAATTCTGAATCAGAAGTTACAGCGCAGCCTTCATTGGAATTAAATATCTATAACTACCGACCCGGTGGATTTTCTTTAGGCGCACATGAATTTTATAGAGAATTTATGTCCCACATAGCAACCATAAAAGACACTAGTCCAATAGTTATTTTTAGACCGCCAGCAACAAATCCAGAGGAGTACTATAAAGTATACGCTATAAATATTGTCTGGTTCATTGTCTGGTGGACAATCTGCTATTCGGTATCAATCGGTTTGTTTGGTCTTATAATCAAGAAGTTAATGAGTAGACTGAGTCTAACAACAAAATCGAAACAATCTATATTTACCTTAGGTGGTACAGTCCTTTGCACTCCGTTACCATTTCCTGTATCTATTTTCTCAATAATTTCATTACCTAGTATTTTTGCTATTCCATCAATTGGAAGTGATTACTTCATAAGGATACAAGAATTCGCAATACCTTCTTTTATTTTTAGTTTTCTTTTATGCCTTAAACTTTCTAAAAGATATGTAAACAAGCTTGAGGGTTTACGTTGATGAGCGGCCGATCTTGGCACTTAGAGGCTAAGAGAATTTGTAAAATATGCAATTACCAACTTAAGGTATCAAGTTCCATTTTGGAACATATGGTATATCTATGTCCGTTTTTGGCACTAAAGCGAATTTCAACATTGAGCAAAGAACGGACAGATGCTCCTAAGTATCGAGTCAACGTCCAAGCTTTTGATTTATTACCCTTGGTGTTAGTGTAATCACAAGAAACGAAATAAGAACTGGTAAACACCTAAAAAGTTAATGGATTAATGATGCAAAAGAAAAAATTAATTGCCACTGTTGGGTTAATTCTGCTTTCTTATTTTTGTTACTACATACTTGTTGATGACGAGCTATCAAAAGAAGCTGAATACCTTCTCAGCCACGCCAAACCAACGAACAACTTAGACAATAATATATTCATTCGATTAGCCGCTTTGGCACACAATAATTATGAAACTAGCAAGCAGCAATATATAGCAACGTCAGAAAAGGCTAAATCAAATCCAATTGAATTCGAAAACCAATTCACCTTCCCCTCGCCATTAATACACCAAGAAGAGTTAACAAGTGACCTGTATTGCTTTTTTGGTGAGGAAGGATGTTTAGAGAATATTACTGAGAATAAAAAATTACTTTTTGACTTATTAAACGAACGAATGCTTTTTGCTCAAGAAGTCATACTGACCCAATCTAAATATGACTTCAAACATCTCGACCCTATAAGCACTAGAGGTGATTTTGATGGTTACGTAGCTCTCAACTATCTTGTAGGGTTACAAGTTTACAAAGACCTACTTGAAGGAAATACTAGTCAGTCGGAAGAGTTACTGTTTAAGCATTTTGGCTTTGCTAGAAAGTTAGCAGAAGGCAGTTTAGATATGGTTACTTCGGTTGTTTTTGTTGTATCCATTCAGCAACATTTTCAACCATTAATTGAAAAGTTAGCAAGTACAGGTCATCAATTCACTTATCCTATAAATGAAATATTTAACGAATTGCCTATGACTGAAATTGGTTTTAAAAAAATGGCAATTAGTGAGTTTGCAATGATGCACCGAGCCGTTAACACGTATATTGAGCCAAATGATTATGCTGGTAATGAATTAAATAATGAGTTGGCTATTTTTATAGGATACAAGCCAATTGCAACTTTAAATAAAATAGCTGAGTTTTGGATTAGTAATACGGTTCCTGAAACTACACCAAAGGATCAATTTTTCAAAGTTAACAGTGCTAAACCATCAAATCAGCCAAAACTGGATGCCAAAAACCCTATAACAATTATTCTCAACAATCCAAAGAATTTCATAGGTGAGTTATTGTTGGCGGTATCAACTCCAAGACTTCTAGACGTCAGTGAAGACTATGCTTCGGCTGACTTAAATTTACTTCTTTTTAGATTGCTAATTGAAAGCCAGCAAACATCAATTGTCGAATTAGTTGCAGAGCCAAAATTTAAAGACCCTTATACAGGTAACGCGCCCTATATAAAAAATTCAAAAGTTTGTTATCCCGTTTGGGGTGACGCGAATGATGAAGGCCTAGACAAACCAATATGTATCAAATTACTCAATCCTAAATCACATGCTTTAGTAAATAGAAACGACTAGCCTGTACAAAAGTATTGATTTTTTATATTCAAACCTTGATAAATTTAACGTCCGCAATTGGCACATAAGAGACTTCCAGAGTTAATTTTGGATCACGGATATAAACCAGTAAATCAAGTTACGCTTTAGTCAAAAGCTTCGCTACATACGCTCAAAGTTTTTGTTGAACACATTGAAAAATACAACCGAGACTAAGTTTAGATATAATCCCCCCGAAAGGCAGTTTTTCTCTTTCTTCAAAAGATAAAAGAAAAATGTAAAAAGTGCTCTTTTCAGAAGTATTCACTTATTCCCAAAAAACACCTACAATAGCGATGAATTTTCTCAGGTGTATTTATGCTCAAGTCATTGTCTAAATTACTATTTATGATCACTCTTTTGGTTGCCTTTGTTGGGCAAGCAATGGCGGTTCATTTTGTGGTTCCTTTAGAAGATACTTTAGACCAGCAGACAAAAGTACTTCAGGTAAACGTTACTAGCGATACAAATAACGATGCCAGTAACAATACCAATAAAGATGCCAATAACGTTATCAACACGAACACGACTACAGTGTTGGAACACAAAGCTGAAGAAAGTGAAGGTGATTGTTGCGAAGTAGAGTGCTGTGAGAATGAATGTATTTGTCCTGCAAACTCTTGTGCTTCCTTTATGTATTTGGAAAGCAGTTTTTACCTATCTGAGTCCATATTACTAACAGAACCGTCACTACCGTCCGTTATAAAAGCCACTCAATTTATTTCTGCATCGCTTTATCGGCCTCCCATTTTTACCTCCTAGTTACACGCTAGATCTAAGACAACATTAAAATTTATTTAACAATTGTGAAAACGTCATAGTTGTTTGTATTCGTTGAGGTAAATAATGCTAACTAAGTACACTAAAGTTGCGCTCGCCGCGCTGTTAATCCCTACTATATCTTACGCAAGTGAAGGCGAACATGACGACGATCATTCTGAGAAACGTCATGAACATCATCCTGAGAAGGATCATGAACATCATCATGAGCACAAAGAAAAGAAAATTGAAAAAATCCAAGTAACTGCATCACGTTTAGGCCGTATTGTAACTGAATCGGCAACCCGCACAGAAATCATCAACGGTGAAGAAATTCAAGAAAAGGCGTTAATGAGGCCGGGCAATATTTCTATGCTTGTTGCTGAAACCGGTGGTGTGCGAGTGCAAAATACCTCACCAGCGCTTGGCAGTGCGAATATTCGCCTGCAAAGTTTATATGGCCGTTATACGCAATTACTCAGTGATGGATTACCTCTTTATGGTGGCCAAGCATCATCAATTGGTTTACTGCAAATCCCTCCAACAGACCTTGCCAATGTTGAAATCATAAAGGGTTCGGCGTCATCATTATATGGCGGCTCAGCACTTGGCGGGGTGATAAACTTAATTTCTCGTACACCGTCTGATGAATTTGAAGGCGAGATGTTATTTAATGCTACCTCAAAAAATGGTCAAGATATTACGACCTATTTATCTTCGCCAATTAATGAGTCTACAAGTGCGTCTGTTACAGCAGGTCTACACAATCAAGCGCAGCAAGACTTAGATAATGATGGTTGGCTTGATATGGCTGAATATCAGCGAGCAACGGTTCGCCCTCGCATATATTGGGAAAGTGAAAGTGGTGCCAATTTGTATTTAACTTTTGGTGCAATGAAAGAAGAACGTGAAGGCGGCACTGCAGACGGCGCTACCGTACCTGATGGCAACCCATTTGAACAAAATCAAGACTCTCTTAGACTCGACAGCGGTTTCATTTTTGACCAGCCATTAGGAGAAACGCTAAACCTTAATGTACGAGGTTCAGCTATGCAGCAAGAGCACGAGCATGTGTATGGCTTGATAGAGGATAATGACACACATGAAAGTTCTTTACTAGAAACGAGCTTGTCAGGGTATAACAAGGATATTGCGTGGCTGGTTGGTGTAGCGTATCAAACAGACAGTTTTGATTCAGAAGAGTTTTCCGAATTTAACTATAGCTATAAAGTACCAGGATTATTTTCGCAAGTTGACTATGAAGCGAGCGACGATGTGTCATTGTCGGTCAGTGCGCGTACGGATTGGCACAACGAATATGGGACACAATTTAGTCCTCGTATTTCTATGTTGTATAACCCTGAAAACTGGGTGATCCGAGGTTCTTATGGTCAAGGATTCTATGCACCAACGCCTTTTATTGAAGACATAGAAGATGCTGGGCTATCTAGGTTAGCAGCCTTTGATAATATTGAAGAAGAGCAAGCAACCACGGCTTCACTTGATATTAGTTATATATTTGACAGTGTCGAAACGAGTGTCACGTTATTTGCTTCCAACGTTGAAAATGTGACAGAGCTTGAAGTGATTAATCCAATTGATAATCAATCGAATAAACAAGTTCGTATCGTGAACGCGATGGGTGAAAGTGAAATTCGCGGTGCTGAGTTACTTCTTCGTTACCGCTGGAGAGACATTAAGCTAACAGGCAGTTATTTATATACTGAAGCCACAAAATTGAATGAAACAGGAACGGGTCGAGCGCCTTTGACTTTGACTCCTAAGCATTCAGCCGGTGCAGTAATTATGTGGGAAGAGCACGGTAGTCATTTGGTTGGCTTTGAGGCTTATTACACTGGAACACAGCACCTTGAAGGTAACCCAAATCGTGTTAAAAGTGAGGCTTACTGGCATTTGGGGTTACTAGGCCAAATTACTATTGGAAAAGTAAGTTACTTCTTAAATGCCGAAAACCTGCTTGATGTACGTCAAACTGATAATGAGTCGTTGTTATTGCCGGAGCAAGATCCAAGTGGCCGTTGGACAACAAATATTTGGTCACGCAATGACGGATTTACTGTTAATGCAGGCATACGTTTTCAATTTGGACACTAACAATATCTAGAGTAGGGCGAACTCTAACTGTGAAACTACTCAGTCTACCTAACTCTTCCAAAAGAGCTGGCAGACTGAGTAGACGTTTACGCAGTCTTTATTTACTTGTCAGTATTTTATAAAGACGGTCTTTTAGTTGAGCCCGTTCCTGTTTCATTTGATGAAACGTTTCATCATCGATAGGTGCATTCTTCAACTCTAAATTTCTAATTTCAGAATCGAGTGAATGATAACGTTTAGCGCCCGCAGCAAAGTCTGCATCTGCATTATTTAACTCTATAATTTTATCTTTGTGATCTGGAAATTCGTTCACTAAAGAATGGTCTTCGCCTAACATAGTAACTCCTTTATATAACGGTTTAATAAATTGATTTATAACTCTGGGTTCTTTGCTGTCCACGCTTTATCTAGCGCGGTAATACAGTCGTAATTATCTAATTTCATTAACTCTTCTAAGTGTTCATGGTGCTTTTGATATAGTGAAATATAACCCTCTTCTTCACAGCGCTGCTTGTATAGTTCAGGCATCATTTCGCCATCTTTCTTTTGAAAAATTTGTATCAAGCGGTGCGCCTCATAAGGGTCGATACCTAATTGTTTCATCGCAGCTTGGCCCATATTCAACGCGGTGCCGAATGTTTCACGATAAATTTCTGTCAGGTTTAAATCCATAAACTCAAAAGATGCTCTTCGGTTATTTGCATTAATCACGACTTTTAACTGCGGATAATGCTTTTGAGTAAGTTCCACTAGTTGCTTGGCTGTATTGGTATCACTTATTGTAATTATCAATAGCTCAGCATGTGACGCACCCGCAGACTCTAATAAATCTAAACGAGTGGCATCGCCATAATAAACTTCGAACCCTAGTTTTCTTAACACGCTCACATTGCCCGCGTTATGGTCAAGGATAACCGGCTTGATGCCAGCTGATAAAAGGAAGCGACCAATATCCGTACCTAAGCGACCAAAACCAGCAATAATTACTTTATGATCACCTTTGTTTATTGTGTCCTCTTGTTTGTCGTGGCTTTCTGTGGATGAGTTTTGTGTTAGCTTTTCATGGAGAACGAACATGACAGGCGCTAAAAACATAGAAATTGCTACTGCTGAAATAAGCGGCTCAATAAGTTCTACAGACAAAACACCACTGCTTTTGGCTACTTGGAATAAAACAAAAGCAAACTCACCACCTTGTGCAAGTGCAATAGCAAATAACGGACGCTCTTTGGCGCTGATTTTAAATACCGTGCCAACTAAAACTAATATAAGCCATTTAATAGCGATTAATCCTGCGGTCAGTCCTAAGATTAATGAGATATTGTTACCGATGAGTGAGAAATTTAGACTTGCGCCTATTGATATGAAAAATATTCCTAGCAATAAGCCTTTGAACGGCTCTATATCACTTTCTAATTCGTGTCTGAATTCACTGTCGGCTAATACAACACCGGCTAAAAAGGCACCTAAAGCTGGTGACAATCCAACGGTCATCATGAGTAATGAGGTACCAATAACAAGGGCCAGGGCGGCAGCGACAAATATTTCACGAACGCCAGTTTTAGCGATAATCTGGAAAATAGGGCGACAAGCAAACTTTCCAAAAATGAGCACAGTCGCAATAGCGGCAACTGTAATTATGACTTGTTGATAGCTAGGCAATACACTTATATCAAATAGAACGGAATCATGATGGCCACCGCCTGCAATAGTTAGCGTAGCTAATAGAGGTAGTACGGCTAACATTGGTATTACTGCTAAGTCTTGGAATAGTAAAACCGAAAAAACCGACTGACCGGCTTCAGTTTTCATTTTTCCTTTTTCCTGCAATGTTTGTAGTACGATTGCTGTTGATGACAGAGATAATATTAAACCAACGGCGACAGCTTGTTGCCAAGGTAGAAAAAAGTAGGCAACCAATGAAATAGCAATACTTGTTAATAAAACTTGTGAGCCACCAAAGCCTAATATCGGTGTTTTTAGCTTCCACAGTAATGATGGCTTTAACTCTAGCCCCACTAGAAACAGCATCATGACTACACCGAATTCCGTAAAGTGCATTATTTCTTCAATATCATGTATTAAAGACGCACCAAAAGGACCTATTACAATACCCGCAATGAGGTAACCAAGCACTGAACCTAGGCCTAACTTTTTAGCGATCGGCACTGACACTGCAGCAGCCGTTAAAAATATAAAGAACTGAAGTAAAAAAGTTTCCATATCACGGTGTCCTTATCATGCGATTAATATCGCAATTTAGAAACGGTTGCTGTTTGGCTTGTTCAATATCAAACAACGAATCACGCAAAGCGATAATGGCTCGCCTGTAGTCTTCTGAATGGCTTTGCACCTTTTCCTGCTCTAAGCCTCGATGGACACCAGATACGGTAAAAGGCGGCAGCCAAGTCATATTGCACAATTTAGCGGTGGCTTGATAAGGCGACGTTAATTCATTGATAGTAAATTGGTTATAGCCATCCTTTTGATAAGTAGAAGCATCACCGCCTGTGGTAATTACTTGAAAAAATAGTTTATTTTCCAAAGCTTTTCCTTCTGAACCATAAGCCCAACCATGTTCAAGCACTAAGTCTAGCCACTCTTTCATAATTGCGGGAGTTGAATACCAATAAAACGGGTGTTGAAAAATGATAATGTCGTGAGCTTCGCACAGGGCTTGCTCACGTTGAATATCAATCATAAAGTCGGGGTAATTTGCGTAAAGGTCATTCACGGTCACCCCTTCTAATGTTTCAACAGCTTTTCTTAATGCTTTATTAATATTTGAATGTGATTTCGCCGGGTGGGCAAAATTAATCAGTATTTTTTTCATACATTTAGATACCTGTTAATAAACGTTAAGACTAGTTAATATCCTGTACTTTCATAACAAGTTCATTCCAGTTGCGCTGGTTCTCAATGTCATGCTCTAGGCCTTGTTCATCGGCAGCGGTAAAGCGTTTTATTGCAGGTGTTTTGCTTGTTGCTTGATAAAGCCAATACGCTTCAGCTTTGAGCGCTTCGTCAATTGGTTTGTCAATTGACTCATAAACTGCTTGTTTACAGGCATTAATAGATTCTGCTGGAAATTTAGAAATACGGTGTGCGAGCTTGTCTACGTATTCGCCAATTTCTTCTGGATCCAGTGCTTTGTTAATCGTGCCGTAGGCTTCCGCTTCATCTGCATCAAAATCACGAGCGCTTAAGATGATCTCTAAAGCACGGCCAAGTCCGGTTTGACGGGCCATTCTTGAAGCTCCACCGCCACAAGGAAGAATTCCCATTCCAACTTCCATTTGCATAAACTTAAATTTACCGCGAGCAGCAAAGCGCATGTCTAAAGCGAGTGCCAATTCATGACCGCCGCCACGAGCAAAGCCTTCTATTTTAGCAATGGTGGCTTGAGGTACTTTGCTGATTCGTTCACAGACTTCTTGTAGGTCAAGAAGTTGAACATCATTTCGCGCTACGGCAACGGTAGACATGTCTTTAAGTAGTTCAGTATCGTAGTGACATATCCATATTTCCGGATTTGCCGATTGGAAAACAACAACTTTAGTATTGCGATCACGTTCAAGTCTCATTGCTAGACTATTTAAGTCGGCTAGCATCTCTTGACCTTGTACATTGACCGCCCCGAAATCAAAAGTAATTGTTAAAATGCCTTCATTTTTTTCTGCTGTAAATGTTTGGAAATTTTCATATTTCATTGTGCTTTCCTATTATTTTATTTGAATTTTAGAGCTAAATTTTTTTACTGAATTTAAGCCCTAGCTCTTTGTGTAAAACAGTAACGTGCTGTGATGAATTCATAATAGGCGAATTTAAAATATTGATAATAGGTGATTATAAGTAATCAGTTTCAACGTTATTTTTATAATTGAAATTGAAATTGAAATTGAAATTGAAATGAAGTTGAAATGAAGTTGAAATGAAGTTGAAATGAAGTTGAAATGAAGTTGAAATGAAGTTGAAATGAAGTTGGTGTCAGGTTCTGAACGTGAACTGAAACTGAAACCGAAACCGAAATTGTTATGTAACAGGAGCGTTGTTAGAAATTTTTTTTACAATTGCATAAAATTAAAGCTTTTATTTTTAAATCAATAGGTTAAATTAGCCACTCACGAACATAATTGATGTGTAAGTACACTTGCCCGACGTACTGACCATTTTTTAAATGGGCATGGAGAATAAAAATGAAAAAACTATTAGTAGCATCGGCTTTATTATTGGCTATGGGCTCAGCTCAAGCTGCAGACAAGGTTCGTTGGGATAGCGTTTCTGCGTCTTACGAGTCTTTAGATTTGGATGGTTCAAAATTTACTGGATTTGGCGTTTCAGGCACAAAGTTATTAAATGAAAATGTATTTATAACGGGTAGTTACTCGTCACTATCTGACGACATGAAGGTTTTTGGCAGTACAATTGACCTTGAAGTGAGTACTCTTTCTGTTGGTGCGGGTTATCGTTATGCATTATCTAGTAATACTGACTTTTTTGGAGTCGTTTCATATGTTGATTTAACAGCAGACGTATCTGGCTTTGGTGCTTCTAGTGATGCTAGTGAAAATGGCTTTGGTCTTGAAGGTGGTGTTCGCTCGCTACTAAACGAACAGTTTGAGCTAATGGGCTCTATAAGCTACACAGATATAGGTGATGACTCGGAAGTTGGCTTTGGTGTGAAAGGTATCTATCACTTTGATGATAAGTTTTCTGCTTCACTTGGCTACCTAAGCGGTGATGACGCTGACCAGATCAGCGCTGCTGTAATTATGTTCTTTTAATTGAACTGATTCACCGGCCACGTATTTTAACTATCTAAAACGCCTGTAATCGTAGCAGGCGTTTTCTTTTCTTCTCCATTACTTCCAATTTAGTCAATGGCGTCCATTTTTATTCCACGCGACAAAAAAAGATCATTATTTTGTATCATTTTTAAACAATTTATGGAAAGCTAAAATCATAAGAATTTAACACCTCTTCAACCGCATGGAGCGATGAATATCACCTTAAATGAGACCTTGAATAAATTGAGAACCATTTATCAGTCAGTTATAACAATATGGCTAGTTTTATTTGTCATGTTTTCTAGTGTTTCAGTAGCCAAATCAATTCCACTCAATACGCAAATAGCGCTTGTTAATTCAGAGTTGTTTATCCTAAAAGATCCAAAACTCTTGTTGGACGTGGATGACGCATTCGCTAAGTTTAGGCTCGGTGAATTTGTCAAAAACCATAATAATGAAGTAAGTTTCGGGTTCACCAATAGTGCGGTTTGGGCGGTATTACCCATTAAAAACACGTCAGATAGCTCAGTGCCGTTAGTCTTGAAAATAGATAACGCTTGGTTAGATGAAATAGATGTTTTCTTTTACGAGCAAAGTATTTTAGCTAAGACTGTAATGCTTGGTGATACTAGTGCTTTTTCTAGTCGAGAACGTCAAAAGCGTATGCCCTCAGTTGCTTACCAGTTTAAGCCTGGTACTACTTATATTGTAATGCGCTTAAAGTCAGACGATCCCATGACATTTCCTATTTATATAGGTGACGTAGAAAGCGTTGATGAATTTGATCAACAGAACGGTTATTTTTATGGTGCGTTGTATGGCGCTTTGATTATTCTACTCATTTATAACTTGGCGCTTTACGCATACTCTAAAGAGCTAAGGTACTTTTTGTACTCGTTTTATTTGTTTTCATTTACAGCTTTCAACTTTATGTATACCGGGCATGGATTTTGGTTGTTATGGCCAACAGAGCCTGCATTACAACAATGGTTAATGCCACTGCTTATGTTTGTGTATTTATGTTCCGGGGTTATGTTTACCATTGAGTATTTACAAGTTGAGAAGTATTTACCTAAGCTATATTCCTACCGACCTTTTATCTATGGATTTTTGGCCATAGTTGGCTGCCTTATTGTTATAGTCGGTAGCAAATCATTTGCGGTTATGGCGCAACTCATCATTCTCAGTACGGTCACTGTCTGGATGTTAGTCATTGGTTATTATTCGTTAAAAAGTGGCAACCCATTAGCTAAGTTTTTTGTTCCAGCTGTATTTCTAGGCACTACCGGTTCCTTCGTATCCAGTATGACAACGTGGGGCCTATTTCCTTATACACAATGGGCGTTTAGAGGCATAGAAATAGGTATGCTTTTAGAAATGTCACTATTGTCAGTATCCTTCGCTTTTAATTTTAAAGTGGCTTACGACGCAAAGCTAACGGCTGAACATTATGCTCGAATTGATCCATTAACAAGTTTGTACAATCGCCGGGCTCTTAAAGAACTCGTTTATCCCGTTTGGAGCCTAGGTAGTCGGCAACAAACTTCAATGTCGATATTGCTAATAGATTTAGATTGGTTTAAGCGTATCAATGATGAATTTGGCCATATTGTGGGAGATGATGTGCTCAAACACGTTGCACACGCTCTTAAAAGTCGCTTACGCGCATCTGACATTATTCTTCGGTGGGGCGGAGAAGAGTTTCTTGTATTCTTGCCCGATACGGATGTTTTACAAGCCCGAGCGTTAGCAGAAAAAATGCGATGTTATTTTGACGAGAATAACGTTAATGATTTTGCCAAAGTCACTATTAGTGTTGGTGTAGCGAGCGGAGTTGCTAGTAAAGTTAGTTTTGATGACTTGCTTAAGTTGGCCGATGCATCGTTATATAAAGCAAAGAAAAGCGGACGAAACCAAGTAGTTATAGTAGATGAACTGTCACAAGAGCTAGTTTAATAGTGAAATCCTAATAACGTACTTTTACCAAAGTTCTCTTTTGGATAAGAAAAAATCTATAAAGGCTCTTACCTTTGGCTGTTCTATTTTTACATTATGATAATAAAGGTAAATCTCTGCGTTTTGATACCAGTACTCAGTTAATACCGGAACAAGTTGTTTATTTTGAACCGCCTGTTTTATGTCATTGTTGTCATGAAGCGCATTAATCAATCCTAATCCATCAATGGCAAGTTTAGAATGACAAGCCACCGTCTTAATTGGCGCGTTTAATATCTCAAACTCCATTTCTATTTGTGCGCTGTTAGGCTTTTGGTTAACGGCTAGAGCATTGTCTGGTTGCGAATGAGTATGACTGATCATGGAGTGTTCTCGCAGTTCTGCGGGTGTTTGAGGCGTACCATACTTCGCTAAATATTTAGGTGAGGCAAAGATCCCCAGTTTGGTTTTCCATAAAGAGCGCCTTTTTAATCCTGGATGTTTTTGACCTAGGTAATCAGCAACGCCCCAGTATATATCGTTGGGTTTTTGTTCAATATCTATAGCATTTTCTTGCACATCAAACGACAACTCTATTTCAGGGTACAACTGATTGAACTCTGCTAACCATGGAAAGATAGTTTCTTCATAAGTTTGAATATCCTGACTCAATATTTTTAATGAGCCCGTGAATTCTCCACTTTGTGTTTCTAGCCAGTCTTGAAGTGCCTCGTGTTGCTCAAGTATGTTGTTTGCTTTGATTAAAAATGATTGGCCAAATTGCGTTAAGTTGACCTTACGAGTTGTACGTTCAAATAAGGGATAACCTAAGCGCTGCTCTAGCTGGGAGACTTGCTTGCTAATCGCCATGGGGGTTTGTTGGTGCTCTTCAGCCGCTAATGTGAAACTGCGGTGTTTTGCTACAAGTACAAAGGCAATAAGGGTTTCTGTTTTAAACATCTTTTATAAACTTTCAGTATGGTTGTCTAAAACTATAATAGTATTTGTTTATTATTTTTGAAAGGTAGTATGGGGATTCATTCTTAACCCTTACTTTAAAACAAAGAGAAACCTATGGAATATTTATTGTGGTCCTATTTTTTATTGTACCCAGTTTACATTTATTTTACTTCGGAAGCGGATAAACGCTTAGTTTTGTCCAATCCAAACAAACGCATAGGTTTATATGTCAGTACCATTGTAATGCTCTGGTTACCTGTTCTGGTGTTGATGTTTGTTGTATTTCAGAGTGGCGCTGGCAGCAGCCTTGATTTAGAGGATATTGGATTTGTTTTTAAGTGGGATTGGGTAAACCAACTGGGGCTTTTGCTTGTTTTATTGTTGGCAGGGTACTTTTATTATTCACTACAACAACTTAAAAAGAACGACGAAGAGCAACAGACTTTAAAAACGCAAATGGCATACATTCAGTGGTTTTTACCAGCTAACCTTAAAGAGTATCGTTGGTTTATGTATGGCGTTTCTATTAGTGCTGGAATTTGTGAGGAAATTCTATTTCGAGGTTATTTAATGCATGCCTTAGGTGACGATTTACCCACCTATGGAGCGGTCATTATTTCTAGTCTTTTATTTGGTTTGCCTCATATTTACCAAGGCCCTATTCATGTGATCCGTACTGCGGTACTTGGTTTAATCATGGCATTGATTTATTTAGCGACGGGATCATTATTAGTTCCAGTTCTCTTGCATATAGTGGTTGATATGTATGGCGGTGCCATGGCTTATTTGGTGTTTGGAGCACACCTAAAACCTAGTTGCTCGGAAAATTCAAACTAACCGTTAATGTTGTAATTAAAAATATTATCCCACTTTTCATCAAGTTGTTGCTTAGCTTCTTTTAGAGGCTTAGCAACATAAACTTCGTTACTGTCGACATCAACCTTTTTATTTACTAGGTCCATACGCTCCAATTTATCAAGCGCATCTTCAACTTCAAAATCGAGTTTACATTTGTGAGTTTGCTCAAACCAGGTTTCAATGGTTTTATCCAATTCCGTAGCGTTCATCCCGTCAGGGTTTTTAAGTAAAAACGTATAGGCGAGCAGGGCTTCTTTTACGTCCTCTTCTTCCGCTGAATCAATAAGTGTATGGAAAACACCTGCGTTATTATCTAAATTTTTAAAATACAGGTTGTCAGATAAGGCTTTCATAAACTTTATTTTGCGGTTTTTAAACTTACTCCATTCTTTAAAAACAAAGCCGCCTAAAACTCCAAAACCCATGCCTAAAGTAAACAGGTGTTGTTTCGTGATTTCAACGGGGTTGTCTTTAAGTCCTAACCAAAAACCAAACAATGCAGCAAGAAGAATAATAGAAGGGCCTAGTTTTGTTGCTAAAACAACGGAACCACCAACTGCGGCGGATGCGCCAATAAGGATTTTGTCGATGCGACGCATTTTAACTTCACTGTTAGGAAATAACATTTCCAAGTCTGCCTTAGGCACGTTTTGAAACAGTTTGATTATGGTTGAGCCTGGTTCAAAACCGATAGGTGCTTTGTTTTTCTTACTAAAATGCGCAGCGCTTTTTAAGGTAATGAAAACGGCAACGCGATCGTAATTAGTGAACTCTATAACCTGCTTGCGTAAGCCAAAAAACGAACGAAGTGTTTCACTTTTTTGAGATTCTCCGCGTCGGTAAAAGACTACTTGCTCAAAATCTTCAAATTCGACTTCCAATCGAACTTTAAATAACGATTCTTCCGTTAATGCGTCTTGAAGGTCTTGTTCTGTAATCTTTTCGTAATTGGCGGCATTTAAAACGTTGGCAAAGTTACTGGCAAAAGACTGCTGGCATTGACGTTTTTGTGCATCGCTTAACGCATTTAAAAGTCTGGTATCGGCATTGGGATCAAAAGGAGCGTAGTCATTTTTAAGTGACTCTAAAATACCGTGATAGTTAAAATGTATATAACTTGAAAGCAATTCGCTAAATTGATGAAAAGACTCTAAATCAAATTTATTTGCAAGTTCACTACTGCACATTTCAATAATGTCTTGTTTTCTAAACGGAATAAATCGGTCAGCTTGCATTTTAAGTCTCACTATTAGCGGTTGGATACATTGTAATCAAGTTTATAATGAACTCAATGGTTTAGTTTAATTTCAATGGTAAAACTCAGGCGCTCAATATGAACGTTGACCTAAAGGTTATGTTGTATCAAAATACCCCAATAAAGCAGATAACCTGTAGTTTTGCTGATATTTACGTTATTCATATTCAATGTTATTACCAAAGGAAATAAAGATGAAAATAGGAAAGAAAATAGCTCTTTCAAATTTAACAGTAGCGTTATTAGCAGGCATGTCTCACTCTGCTTTTGCTGAAGACAATAATCAAACTGAAAAAGAGTGGCCATACGCATTAGGCTTTTATATTGGCGGGCATATTCAGGTTTTTACCGATGCGGTTCTCCATAACATGAGCAGTCTGCATCATTCCTCCCAGAGGATTATTTATTTCATGAGCCATACCCGCTGCAAGTCCCCCGACAGAGAGCATCTTTTCACTTTGTATCATCATCTCCTCAAGACGGACTTTATCAGAAACATCATCGACCCTGATTACCGCACCATCAACACCATCTGCTATCAGTGGATATACTGTAATATCGTAATAGTTATTATTGAAGTCTGATTTCTGACTGATCTTCTGATCCTGTTT
>PJEL010001411.1_pt1 | contig 24498 bp, 19 predicted proteins | sample 1853271 | NCBI WGS metagenome assembly PJEL01 (sample SAMN08108733, study PRJNA415343) | Invertebrate metagenome, whole genome shotgun sequencing project. | host: Globobulimina | place: Sweden: Gullmar Fjord | collected 2015-08
ACCCATTTAATTATTCCAAAATACAAGCATCCTGTCAGTGAAAATATATTTTGTTTTTTCAGCTAGATAGGACGCAAACGACAATGTAGCATAAAAACAAAAACCAGGAAACATCAGTTTACAAAAGTAACTCTCCCTATTTTGTTCGTATCTGTTTTTATGATTAACGTCGACATCATTAAAGCTGAGAAAAAATTATCAACCGAAGAGCCTCTCATTGTAAGAGAAAAGTGGGTGGGAGATTATGACCTGATGGTTCAAAAGAGAGTCATCAGGGTTCTAATACCATATAGTAAGACTTTTTATTTTTATGATGGTGCAAAACCCAGAGGCTTGCAAAGAAGATGGGACTTGATCCAAATGTGTGGTTTAAAAATGTCGAAATTGTTGCCGCAAAACATATTGGACGTGAAACAGTACAATATGTGAGTAATATCTATAAATATTACATTGGTTATAAACTACTTGCCCATAAAATGGATCAGGAGCTGGACTAGCCTCTTCGATTAACGCCTTTAGGCCACATTGCAAAATTGCCTTTTTGCCCAATCTCTGCGTCACTACAATAATTTGAAATGCTCACATATGTCTAATATGCTGCGCTTTTAAATTATATTATTCCTTGATCTCAAACAAAAAATCTATTTCAGAGGGAGGCTTAGTCACATTCTGATGGAACGGTAAAAACATCCTTGGATATGTTTTTCTTTTCAATGTGCCGTAATGTTTCTGTAGTACGGACTAAACCGTCCTTTCTGATAATTTGAATAGGAAATCCTTTGAGTTTCTGTAAAAGTCCCATGAAGTCAATCTGTAACAATAATGGATTGGCCTCGAAAACAGGTCTGCGTTCAACCGCAGTTTTAATGATACTGTCATACAAAGGTACTGTTTCAGACACCCAATAATCACTTGCCGTTTCTGAAAATTGTTGCCCGAATTTTTCAATTACAGGAGCGACAACCATCCGAAACATTCGAAGATCCGCAGCAAACTGAACAGTTTTTTTACTGCACTGATAACCTAAGATATCTTTATAGATATCACTGTAATATACCTTTATACTACCCAGCAGGTCCAACATGCGTTGTTGCACAAGACTATCACGATCTTTTTCTGCTGAGATATGAATGGGTTTGTCGGCCAATTTAAATTGTTTGCATGTTGTGCCATTTCTGGGAATTCGAAATAAAACATTACGCTTATAGTCAATTATGACTTTTTCTTTGTCAGTTTCAATGAGTGCATAAGAAGAAGCGATCGAGTATTTTTTTTCCCCAATACCATGGAAATCACCAGCAACAGAGCCTGATTCCTGATCGTATGTATAAATAATTGCCGGAACCTGCATCCCTCCATGAACCTCTTTTATAGTAACTGTAAAATAAATAAAATTAAGCAAGCCTACTATGATGAGAGAGAGAGAAACCATACATTTAGTTTTCCATACTTTTGGCAAGTCATTTTGTAATTCCTCATGAAAAATATGCTGGATGATTTTAGACATAGAGTCTCCTCAAGAAATATCCAGCTCAGTTAAGCGCTGGCCTGTTCATAATACCGCATTTTTATCAACAATCTATCCAAAGGAACAGAAATCTCTTTAAGCAGGTAAAAAAGAGCAGATTGAAAACCTGTTTGACTGTGTTAATTTATAGTGCCAGATACTTAAGCCCTAGTGCTTCCATAGAACTGCAAGACACAACACCTCCAACAAACAATCGATCTTGCCCCCATCTTGGCTCTGGTTGCATAGTTGTTTTAATCTAAATGGCCTCTTAATTACACTCTTAAAATCTCAATTGATAAAGGCTTCCTGCACCACTGCCTAAATGTTTCAGGAAGCCGTTATCATTAAGGTTTTTAAGTGAATATTGGATTGTGCGGCGTGGGAGTGAAGTAGCTTCTTCAAGTTCCGCTACTTTCAGCCTTCTCTCAGGACTCGCTTTAAAGCATTTCAAAACAGTCAAAGCAGATTCTGAAAGTTTGGCAAAATTTTCATACCGAGTCCGATAAAATGACACATCTATAAGGGCCTCTTCAACTACCTTTATCAAAAAACGGACAATGGAAAAATAGTCATATCCAGAGGGATCAGGTAAAAAAATACACACTTGCGCAAGTATTTCCACCCTGTACTCTTGAAGGAATTATCAATTTATTACGTAAATCAGCCTGCACCTCGAAACCAGTCAACATTTACGTCACGTTGTATCCGCGCTTAGTCATACATTCATTATAGCTCTGGGTGATGGGCAGTTAGTTTGCGAATTGGACAAAAACAAAAGGAAGAACAGCCTCCCGGCCAGCTAAATATAGTTTACAGGTATTTGAATAATTGTTTCTGTAAGCAGTTCAATTCTTCTTCCTCTATTGATGAGAAATCCTATATTTGCCTGGGTATCCTTTATGAAATTCTCCAGCCCTTTCAATGAAGTACGTTTTAATGTGGAATTTAGCTTTATTTCTATTGGTAGAAGTCCAAAGCTGCCATCTATAATCAGATCAACTTCTGACTTGTCAATTGTCCTGTAATAGGCAAATTCAAGTTGAGTTGCCATTGTCGTCTGAAGACCCCGAATAATCTCTTCAACCACAAAACTCTCAAAAGAAAAACCGGCAACAGGGTGGATCAGTAAATCGTCCAAGTCTTTTATTTTGAGCAGGTAATGAAGCAGTCCCTGATCCCTGAAAAATCCTTTTCTGGCTTTTTGCACTTTTTTGAGCTGATTTTTAGTATAGGCTGGAAGATTCCTCCAGATAAAGGTGTGATGTATTATATCCAGATAATCTTTGACAGTTGATACACTTATCTCAAGTGCTCTCGATATATCGCTCATATTCATCTGATGACCTGAAAATTGAGCGAGCAAAGTAAGAAATCGTCTGAAGTTGTGAATATTTAAACGTGGAAAGAGGGTTCTAATATCTCTGCCGATATAGTTAATAATATAATTTTCCATCCACTGAGAATGAAAATATTCATCCTCACCACTCTCAAGAAGAGGTTCCGGAAAGCCGCCCTTGAACCAGACATTCATTGCCTGACTAAGTTCGATTTCCGGCTTAATCTTTAAAAAATCAGATGAATGGCTGTTTCCAGCAGAAAGCAGGTCGTAAATGGCTGAATTTTTTTTATCATAAAACTCATTTTGTTTAAATGGCCACATCTCCACTGTTGCTATCCTGCCGGCCAGACTTTCAGTTATCCCTTTTACGATATCAGGAGAACTGGACCCCGTAAGGAGAAAACGACCTTTTTCAGAACGCCTGGAATCTATGACTCCTCTGAGAATATTGAAAATTTCAGGATATTGCTGTGCTTCATCAATGATAACATTTTCAGAATTAAGGGAAAAAAATGCCACAGGATCGCTGCTGATTAATTGATAATCATCAGGACTTTCAAGATCATAGTATTTCCACTCAGGGCAAAGCTGCTGAACCAAAGTAGACTTACCGCACTGCCGAGGACCAACAACTCCGACAACTGGAAACATCTTCAGCAAACGGCTGATTTTATCTTCAAGATATCTTTTTTTACCCATGATATTTACACCCTATCCGTAAAGTTCATGGGTGTCAATCGTGGTTTTACTTGTTTTATCTGAACTATGAAATAATTAGTCAGGATTACCCCCATGTCTGTAACGCGAAACAGGAAAGGAGTGGGGAAACTATTTCCCTTTAATCCACTCAACAAAATCTTGAGAACCAAAAATGGATTCAAAATTTTTCTTACTGTAAAAATAATTTATCTCTGCAGAATCTTTATCCCGTATAAATTTAATATATGCTTTTTTCGCACTTACCTTGGTTCATCTCTTGAATATGGAAATGTCTGGGACATTCTCATATTCTTTTGACCTTGATGAAAATCATTTTAGCCGGAAGTCTTTTTGTGGGAGTGGATAGTTTTATTGGTCCGCTTTATCTAGGATACGGAATGGCAGAAAACGGCAATAAAAGTTTGTATTTTTTTCCAGGAAAACTGTTTTAGAAAAATCACAGCTATATCATATCCCTGGAAATAACAGTTAATTCAACCAGGATTTACATAATCAACTACACATGTCCTTCCTGAATCGTTTGCCATTTGCTGAACAGCTATACCTGCGGTTTTTCTCAAACCCCATGTTCAATTGTTCCAAACGAAAAAGACAGGAAGTATTTTTATGGATTACAAAATGTGCGTATAACTTTGTTAAAAAAACCAGAAAAAGAATTAAAACAGGATAACAGTTATAAAGAAAGACTGATTAATTTACTTAACGATTAAAAACAAAACAAAGATTGGCAAAATCCAAAAGCATGCTACAGAACTCCTCTAAAAATTAATAACTTTTTATACCTAGAGGACACCTCGCTAATTATTCCTGATTATGCGTAACAAATTTCTTCCCAGCCAATGTCCAGGTGCATCAAATTGGTATCAATATTTCAGAATCAACTCCTAATCACTACTTAAACACTAATGCAACTTCCCTATACGTTACATAGGTGTAACTTGACTAACCTTGTGTAAGTAATGTCTAATAATTATGTAGAAAAAAAAATCACATGATTTTATTAAAAAATAACAACATGATTCCTATTATTAAAAGACGGGAAAAAAGATTTTCTTATCAAGGTTTAATCGCCTTTATTACTTCGGTAGACGATGTAGCAATGTGTACCGTACAAGACATTTCTCTCTCTGGGCTAAGCATCTGTAACATTAGAATAAAGTCTCTTTTAATTTCTCGTCATTACAAAGTGCATGTCAAGGGATATGGTTTTGATATTTTGCTTGTTTGCAGGCCTTGCTGGATAAAAATTTCAGATTGCAGAGAATTTCATGAGATTGGTTTTAAAATAATTAATACTTCATATATCTGGAAACTATTTTTAGATATCAAATTACCCGAGGAATTTAATGATGCAACAAAAAGTACTGAATGTTGTCATTCTGATAATCCCCTCATTTCGAAAGACCATCTTCACACTTCCCTGCAAATTCCATTTATCGGTTAATTTATGGGATCAGTTCAAACTTCCTCAGTAAAGAAGAAAAAAACTTCATCTGATTTTCTCCAGAAACTTAATCAAGCTTTCATATTGTTCACATACCATTTTGAAGCATTAGCCAATCCTTTCTTTATAGAAAATTGCGGATCATAGCCAATGTTATTCTGAGCATTTGATATATCAGCGAGGGAATGACGAACATCACCAGCCCTGAAATCACGATGTTGTGGTTTTGCTGCTTCAGCAGCTGGATTTGATGGGACTACCTGTTCTTTAACGAATGCATAGAGTTCATTAAGGGATGTCCTTTCACCAAAAGCAACGTTATAAACTTGATTAAGTGCGTTATCATCTTCTACTGTTGCAGATAGCAAATTAGCTTGAACACAATTATCGATAAAACAAAAATCCCTGCTGGTTTCACCATCTCCATTTATATAAATGGTTTCATTTTTTATCAATCCTGCAAACCATTTAGGGATAACGGCAGCATATGCGCCATTTGGATCCTGACGCTGGCCAAAAATGTTAAAATAACGAAGTCCAATAGTGTGAAAACCATATGTCTTAGCAAAAACATCAGCATACAATTCATTAACCAGCTTGGTAACGGCATATGGAGATAAAGGCTTGCCGATTTTATCTTCCACCTTTGGCAAATCAGGATGATCACCATATGTGGAACTTGATGCAGCATAAACAAATCTTTTTACTTTAGCATCTCGGGCAGCTATCAGCATATTTAAAAAACCGCTGATGTTGTTTTCGTTGGTTATGATGGGATCTTCTATGGACCGTGGCACAGAACCAAGAGCAGCCTGATGCAACACGTAAGAAACTCCATCACAGGCCTGCTTACACATTTCCAAATCACGAATATCACCATTCAGCAACTGAAATCGCTGCCACTGATCAATACTCACTAATGATTTAACCTCATCAAGATTATACTGGTGCCCTGTAGAAAAATTATCCAGACCAACTACTTTCTGATCATGTTTCAACAAGGTCTCCAGCAAATTGGAACCAATAAATCCGGCAACACCAGTAATAAGCCAGGTACGTGAGGAGGTTTTCAAACTTTCAAGAAGTACTTCATATGAGGTTTTCATAATATCAACTCGTTATATATATAATTTTACGCTTTTTACAAACGTCCATCCACGTCATCAGAAGACAGCACATGCTTAACATCAAAAAGCACAGAGTCAACCTTGCCATACGCTTTAATCTGCTTAGCTCCTTTTTCACTAAACTCTCTATGGGCAACACACAAAACAATGGCATCATATTTACCTGGTATTGGAGCCTCGACCGGATCGATACCATAGACTTCTTTTGTCTCAAAACCATCAACCCAAGGATCGTGAACATCAACATCAGCACCATAACTCTGAAATTCATGTATTATATCAATAACCTTGGTGTTTCGAACATCGGGACAGTTTTCTTTGAAGGTAAGCCCCATAATCAATATATTGGCACCATTAATATGGATCCGTTTTTTAAGCATCAACTTGACTACGCGGGAAACAATGTAAGAACTCATGTTATCGTTGAGACGACGACCAGCCAGAATCATTTCCGGATTATAGCCGGTTTCCTGAGCTTTATGTGTAAGATAATAAGGATCAACACCAATACAGTGACCACCAACTAATCCAGGTCGAAATGGCAAAAAATTCCATTTTGTTCCGGCTGCTTCAAGAACCTCCATGGTATCAATACCCAACCTGTCAAAAATCAAAGCAAGTTCATTTACCAATGCTATATTAACGTCGCGCTGAGTATTCTCAATTACTTTAGCGGCCTCTGCCACCCTTATGGAACTGGCCAAATAAGTCCCTGCTGTGATAATACTGGCATACAGTTTATCAACGAGTTGAGCAGCTTGAGAAGTTGAACCTGAAGTTACTTTAACAATATTTGTCAGGCGATGTTCCTTATCCCCGGGATTAATACGTTCAGGACTGTATCCCACAAAAAAATCTTCGTTGAAAATTAATCCTGATTCTTTTTCCAGAATAGGAACACAGATTTCCTCAGTGGCCCCAGGATATACAGTGGACTCAAAAACAATAACACTGCCTTTACCAAGACTTTGCCCCACCAAGCGACTTGCGCCTTCAAGCGGTCTTAAATCCGGCCTCTTATATTTATCAATCGGCGTAGGAACGGCCACTACAAGCACATTGCATTTTTCCAGCTCTTCAACCGCAGATGAATAATAGAGCTGTGTTGCTGCTTGCATACCTAACGAATCAACTTCTTTAGTTGAATCCTTTCCAGCCTGAAGTTCTTCAATCCTAAGTTTATTTATATCAAAACCTAGAGTCTGATATTGTTTCCCAAATTCAACAGCTAAAGGCAGACCAACATATCCAAGGCCAACAATTCCCAGAATACAAGAACGTTTATCTATATGTGATTGTAGTTTTTCTAGCTGATTCATAATCTTATTTATTTAATTAATAACATGATATCGAAACGTTAAACAACTTCATTAAAAATGATTAACCTGATACTCTCTTGAACACACGTACCCTCAAGCTAATAATTCAAAACCAATACAAGCGCACTCTTTTTTTAATCATCGTGTTCACGGTTATCACTCCGTGGTGAGTAATTTTTTTTGCCGCACCTGAAAAGATCTTGACTAATTCATCATATATGTCGAGACTTAAGTACAAAAAAAAATATTCTTCAACCTGATAACAGAACAAGACAACCATGAAACAATTAAACAATATTCAGACAAAAAAGCTCCTACACCTGACTATAACTATTTTATCAATTATCTGCCTTAGCGCTTCAAATGTATGCTCTGCTCCTGACAACCAACTGATTCCAACTATTACAACTCCAGATAACCTTACCGAGACTGAAATACAAGCACCCCTTATCCAGCTTGCCGAGAATGAAACCAATACTTACCGTGTTTTTAAATCCGACAAAAAAACTGTTCAATCTGCTAAAAAAGAAGAGGGCATATTCTCAAAACCAGGCAATATAGTACTTGCCGGACTTGCAGCAATTGCCATTGGCTCAGCCGCCTATATCTCAACAGAATATGAAGAGGAAAAGATTGCGTCCATCGGCATTACGACTCCAGTAGAGAATGAAGAAGTTTTCTGGATCACTGCCATCCAGGGCACTTCTATTAACTTTAAAGAAGGAGATCATGTCAGTATTTCATTACAAAAACATGGTGAGCAGCTATGGATTGAACAGGAAGGCTATGGAGCAATCAACCAAGGAAGCGGCGACTGGATTGTCAGATTCAATCAATTTGGATTTTCAGGACCCGGTGATATAGGCTCAAGTTTTCGTTTTATTGCTACAATGAAAGACTATAAAGATAGGATACTTGCACAGGAAAGTGTTGAAAACGTCATAAGAAAATAATTTTTGACAATTACGTAAAAGATACCATAGCAAAATCCTCCTCCAAAGCCTAAATTTTAACTTGCCCAAATTTCAGATGCTGCATATTATATATGTATAAGATACTTATCAAGAAATAGTTTAGTAGTAAAAATTGGCAAGCCCACCTAAATCACACCTAATTTTTTCCGTGCATGTTCAATACTGCACAATGGAGGTGTCATGAAACTCTTTATCTTACCTTTACTTCTTATTACCTTAGCCCTCTCATCCTGCACATATATCGACCCCAGAGACCCCAACCTTGTCCAGGATAACACTCAAAAAATCCATAACATCAGCACAGGCATGATTTCTTTTGTCGGCCCCGACATCAGACCTGAAACGTACTGGACCCTACGACTTCACGCTGACCAGAAAAACAACAAATCCTTTCAATACACTCTCCAGGCAACTGTGGATTACCAAACGTATCGATCAGGATTTTATGACAGGTATGAAGACTATTACCCAACAGAACATTCTTCTCACACCCTATACTGGAAACAATCCTCCTGCAGAGGAAACAGATTCATCTATCACGACTCAAAAACCATCGATTTAACAAAAGAGGATCTGGAAGAGAAAATTGCTACTGGAATAAGCTTCACTTTTCAATGTGTTGACGGAAGTATTGAAATGAATGTGCCTGGGGAATATATCAGCGGTTTCCTTGGAGCGATGAAAAACAACTAGATCAAGAATCAAGTATTTCCCTTATCCTCATCGATAAGGGAAATATTTTTAAAGGTTTTTGTATAAAATTAACATCTTCACCCGATACCCCATAATTTGCAATGGCATCACCTGTATATCCAGACATAAAAAGAATTTTTATATCCTTACGAGCCAGAGAAATTTTATCAGCCAGCTCACTGCCATTCATCTTTGGCATAATAACATCTGTTAACAAAAGATGAATTTCCTTCTTGTATGCTCCATTCACACTCATAGCCTCTTCGCCATCCCCGGCATCCAACACACAATATCCAAGAGAACGCAATGCATCTACCAAGTAATTTCGCAGCAAGGCCTCATCCTCAACCAACAGTATTGTTTCATCACCTTTTGCTAACTGATTAACCTCCCGTTTTTCGTTCATTTTTTCAACTTTGTGTCCTAACGGAAGAAAAACCTGAAAAGTAGTTCCCTTATCCACCTTACTTTCCACTTGAACATGACCGTCATGCTGCTTGACAATACCATACACTGTGGCAAGCCCCAAACCAGTCCCTTTGCCCTTTTCTTTGGTGGTATAAAATGGTTCAAAGATATTATCAATTACATCCTGAGTCATTCCACAACCAGTATCTGTCACAGAAATCTGCACATAATTCCCAGACTCAAAGAAGTCATTAACCTTCAATGAATCAGTTACTTCATTCTTCACACTGGAGGTCTCAATGGTTAAACAGCCTCCCTGAGGCATGGAATCACGTGAATTAACAGCAAGATTCATCAATACCTGTTCCAGTTGAGCTGGATCTGCAAAGACAAGTTCGATGGAGGAATCTGTCTTTATAGCCAACTCAACGTCTTCACCAATAATCATGCCCAGCATTTTGCTCAGCTTCTCAATGAGTTCATTAAGGTCCACGACCTGCATTTCCAAAACCTGCTTCCTGCTAAATGCCAGCAGTTGCCTCGTGAGAGCCGCTGCCTTATCTGCAGCATCAATAACTATTGATAATTTAGGTGCCACAGGGTCATCTTTTGGTAATTGACTATATATCATTTCACTATAGCCCAAAATAATAGATAAAATATTGTTGAAATCATGGGCTATTCCCCCTGCCAAACGCCCAATTGTCTCCATTTTCTGTGACTGAAACAGTTGAGTCTGCAACTGTTCCTGCTCCTTCTTGTTTTCATATTCAACAGTAATATCTCGCACGATATGCACAGATCCACTGACCTTCTTATTCTTGCTGAAACGCGGCAACGCTTTTATCTCTAAATATTTACCAAGAAACGGTTCATAAGTCTGAACCACACTGGGCTTTCCGGTTCTCACGGCCGTGCAACTTGGACAAAAATTAGGCCTTGTTTCTGATCCGTGGTAAAGAAGGAAACATTTTTTTTGTAAGATCTCTTTTGAATGAATCCCCAACAATTCACGAGCAGCCTTATTTGCCCTAATAACATTGAATTCATTATCATGAATAGTTATGGCATCATTTATAATATCAAAGGTTTCCTCCCATTCCGCTTTGGCCTTACTGACAAGTTCGTTCATAATGCTTGCACCCTGATAGGCGTGCTGCAATTCTTTCACTTTTTTGCCTAGTTGTTCATAAAGTCTGGCATTTTGTAAAGAAACGGAAACATTATTTCGAATTGTCCGCAAAAGACTTACATCTTCATTGGAAAAATCATCATTGGAGATCTTTTCCCCAAGAATTAAGACTCCAGTCAGCTCCTGACCAGAAATAAAAGGAACCAAAACCTCACCAGAATATTGATCAAAAATTTTTACAACACCAAGTGTATTATGTGTTTTGCCATTATTTCCATAATTATCCCTGAGAAAGATCTCTCTATGACCAACTAGGTGCTGCTTTGTTTTGCTATCAATAGTCATCTCTGCACTGACCCCGCCAGCTGAATCAGCTGCAGAATACACCACCTTCAACACATTGAATTTACAACCTAAAAATAAAGCTGACTTTGTTGACAAAGTAACATTAAGTAGGTCCACAACAACTTTTACTATTTCCTCTGTTTCAATTATTACTGCTAACTCTTCACTCAGCGTATTGAGTACCTGAGATTGGGAAATCTTATTCTTGAAAAATAAAGTATCCACATAAAAGCCAACCTTTTCTTTTAATGGCGCAAAAACAGAGGAAATCACCAGAGCGGAAATCACTATGGAAAAAAACGACTCATATCCATAAAAATAAAGAATAATCCTGGTCAACAAAAGAACCAAGGTGACAAACAATCCCGTGATCAGACATACGGAAATGGTATAGATTATCGTTCTTCTGAAAACCAGCTGAATATTCATCAACCTGTGACGCATTATCGCGTATGAAAGTACAAAGGCATAAAGAGTAATGCCTAAATTACTGAGTGGGAAAAAATAACCGGTTTGATAAATGGGAAGGAAAGTTGCGCTGCCGCCAATAAAGCCGAAGCTGAAGCAAATAATATTGTATAAAGTCTGAGTTTTCTTATACCCTTGGGCTACCTTAAGATATCGAATCAATGTATAAAAAGCCAAAAGTATAAAAAAAACATAGAACAAAACACCAATTGTATAAAACAAATTAGGCCTGAAAAAATATATCCCCTGAATTAACTGAAAATCATGGTAAAAATAATTCGTTGTCAGACTAATTATTAAAAAAAATACTGCCTGACTATAAGCCAGAAAAACTATCTTTCGTTTTTCCTGCTCACAAAAAACACTCATCAGATGATAAAAAACAGGACCTATGAGAAAGCCGCCGATATGAGCAACTTTCCAGGCAATTTTCGCAGTTGATAATTCCGCGGAGGACCCCACCATAAATAGTCCTGCACCCCAAAATGCAACGACTAAATTGAAACATGAGAGCAGTCTATGAAGCTTTGTTTTACCAAAAACATAAGCAAAAACAGAAAGGAACAAACATGAAAGTCCTACAGAAAGACCTGTAGCAGCAAAGAGATTCATAGACAGAATAAACTGGCCAATGAATCTTGAAAAAATTGTAGCAGAATAAAACTATATCCATCCATAATGGCTCTATCCCTGTTATTTACTCAACTTTTCGAATTGGTATTTTGTATGTTTTTTCAGGATGTTACACCAAGGAAACAGCCTGTAATTCGTCTTTCAGGTATGTTTTTAGCCGGAATCCAGGGGCTAAGCCTGGTCAAAATTTCCTGGATTCCGGGTCAAGCCCGGAAAGACTTCGGGGAAATTGCTAAGTTTTATCGAACATTCAACACATTAAGCTAACCCTGAAAGTTAAGTTATTTATTAACGCAATATTATTTACACATTGCGTTCAATAATTCAGAATTTTCATTTGTCATGCTCATTACACTACAAACAAAAAAGCCCATGCAATACTCAATGAATTATAATTCATGTTAACAAATCCAGCCATAAGATCCAACCCCAGTCAGACGTAAAGATGAAAAAACAAACATATTTACATCAATTTAACTTGATCACCTCGTAATATTCGACATTTTCCTGCTATATTATATTCAGATGCTCTTCGCCATCACTTTCAGTTTTTCTTAACAGATTTTATAATAACGATGCTTTGATGAAAGACCAAAATAAGAACTCACTTTTTGACTACTCGCGCCAACAATATCTTAAAAAAAATGCTCCTCTGGCAGATCGAATGAGGCCGCGCCAACTGGATGAATTTATCGGCCAGGAAAGAATTATCGGTCCCGGTAGACTGCTCCGCAGGGCTATCAGTGCTGACCAGCTTTCCAGCCTGATTTTTTATGGTCCTCCCGGCAGCGGAAAAACAACCCTGGCAAGAATTATTGCCAATACTACTAAAGCCGACTTCATCACCCTTAACGCTGTACTGAGTGGAGTTAAAGATATTCGTAAGGCAATAAGCCAAGCAGAAAACAGACTGGGAAGCTATTCCACGAGAACCATACTTTTCATTGACGAAGTTCATCGCTTTAACAAAATTCAGCAGGATGCATTGTTGCCACATGTAGAGAACGGTACTGTTATTTTTATTGGCGCAACCACAGAAAACCCCTACTTTGAAGTAAACAAAGCCCTTCTTTCCCGTTCTCGCATTTTTGAGCTGAACACATTATCCAGCAAAGATCTTTTACAAGTAGCCAGACAAGCTCTTCAAGACTCCGAACGGGGTTTTGGAAATCTCAAAATTGTTTTTGAGGACAACGCCCTCGAGCATCTGGTCGAAATGGCAAACGGTGATGCCAGAGCTCTTTTAAACGCGCTGGAACTTGCTGTCCAGACCACAGAAATAGACGATGATGAAACAGTTGTTATTGATTATCAGGTCGCGGAAGAATCCATTCAAAAAAAAGCCGTCCTCTACGACAAAGACGGGGATGCCCACTATGATGTAATTTCGGCTTTTATCAAATCTATCAGAGGTTCTGACCCTGATGCCGCCTTATATTGGCTTGCTAAAATGGTTTACGCAGGAGAAGACCCCAGGTTCATTTTCAGAAGAATGCTTATTCTCGCATCAGAAGACGTCGGCATGGCTGATCCCCACGCTCTGCAGGTGGTAACAAGCGCTGCCCAAACCTATGATTATGTAGGACTTCCTGAAGGAAGATTTGCTCTGGCACATGCATGTATCTACCTTGCAACTGCTCCCAAAAGCAACTCTCTGCTTGCTTTCTTTTCAGCACTTGAGAGTGTCTCCAGAGAAAAAGAAGGTGAAGTTCCAAATCATTTAAAAGATGCAAGCAGAGATGGCGAAGATCTGGGCCACGGCAAAAATTATCTTTACCCCCATGCCTATCGAGACCATTGGGTTGCCCAGCAATACTTACCTTCCACTCTTCAAGGAAAGACTTTTTATCAACCGGGAACTGAAGGCTATGAAAAACAAATAAAAACACAGGTAGATAGAAAGCGAGAAGAACAGTTAGCTTTTTTCCTGGAACAAAAAACAACAGTCCCCAATGCTGCAGATAATCAGTTTTTCAATGACCATTTCCATGAACCAGGTAAAGTTCAAAATCAATGGTTGAAAAGAACCCTTGAAAACTCAGGAAAAAAACTTGGAGTACTCCGAGACACAGTCTTTAAAATGGCACAATGCCTCCCGGAAAGTGTAGTTCTTCTCATAAATGACCCCACGGGACTCCTTTTGTGGGAGGGATTAAGGCGTGCCCCTATTGGCGGAGTTTACACCCTTCTTGCCGACGGTGAATCTAAAAAAATTCTTGAAAGCCAGGCCAGAAATCTGACCGTGCTTGAGCGTCCTGTCTTTCTTCAGGGAAACTTGAACATTCTAGAAGAACACGTAAATGATACACCGGGACTGCAATTTGATTTTGTGCTCAGCTATGGCCTGAGGAAAAAGATTGAACATGATGAACAATACCTGCAACGTTTGGCACAGGTAATAAAAAGCAAAGGTAAAATCATCAATTATGAAACACTTCCTCGCTTTAACCAACGCCTCTACCAACTACTTCCCAAAAAGTGCCTTACGCATGAGCTCTACGAACAAATCAAAGAAGTTGAGGAAAATCTATACTATGACAGCAGTATGGACTGGTGCGAAGACGATCAATTGAGGAATAACTTTCACTGCCCAGACTTTTTTACAATGACCCAGGTGAAAAAAAAGATTCAAAGTGATGTCTATATCAACAGAAAAGATATCGAACAGTGGTTCAAGCCCGGAGATTCCGACAAAAAAATCTCCTACTATGACCAGCTAGAGAAAAACATCGACAAAAAAAACATCGACACCGTAAAGAACTGCTTTCTTGTCCATCTTGCAAATAAAATATTTCCCTGGGAAAGCGAAACAGCATTTCTCCAACTCACCAGGAAATAACTTGCTCCTAAATTAAAGTCACAAAGACCTTATTGCTTCTCAAAGACAACACTATAGGTAGTCTGACATACTTCCTGAGTGCCAAACTGCTCAGAATAACCAAAAACAAGATTACCGTTAAAAACGATACTTCCACCTGTCCCCTTGCGTGCCAAGCCGGTGAAAGTCTCGCTAAATACTGTCAAAACCAAATCTTCAGTATCTGTTGTATCTTCAGTTTCTTCATCCTCTGTCTGAAGAGGCTGTGTCAGATTATCAGTTCCTGAAGCCCTGGCTGAACCAGCATCACTGTAACTCCCGGTCATCACGGCTCTGGATTGAATTGTTAAAAATCCGTTCTGGCATTGTACCAGGGAGGAACCGACAAAAGTTTCTGTTGTAGATGAACAGGTATCTTCTGTTTTTGGTCCATTCACAGCATAAACACCATTAATTTCTGAGCAAGACGGTACATCCTGCCCGCCGGCAGACCCTGAATCAGAGCCTGAACCTGTAATTGCTATGGCCCCACCAATAATGGCCAGCAGGGAAGCTCCACCGGCAACAGCGGTTTCGGTATTGGAAAGAAAAGGTGATACCAGCCCGGCGCTACCACCTTTCCATTTTGCCTCATAAGGTGCTTTTCGATCTGGAAATTTGAAATACCACAAAGCATCATCTTCATCAAAATGTGCAATACCGATGTGTTGGCCTTTTTTATTAAAGATATCAACGGTAATATCCTTTGCTTCTTTAATATTTTTTTTCATCACTGGAAGCAGATCAATAGACCCAAACACTGCCAGTGCCGCCTGAACATAAACAATGGATAACAACAAGGATAAAAACAACACCAATATTTTTGTTCCAAATTTCATTACCAATACCTTTTTATAAAAATATTCCATCAGGAATTTAATAATATTTCTTTCTTTCAGAATCGCCTTCATTCTACATTATAATGAGTATATAATCTAAACAAGTGGGAATAAATAAATATGTAGCTATTTGAAGAATAAGTTTTTTTCAGACCTCTATATAACCTTTGCGTTACACAATATAATTACAAGGTGACTTCATGAAAATCAAATATAGTTTAAGTGCCACAAGTATTGGCTTATCAATCATTATAATAGCCATGTTTCTGGCAACATGGCAAAGCAGCAACAGTCAAAAAAATGATGGTCTGATTATTAATCTTGCCGGCAGACAACGGATGCTTACCCAGAAGCTGACAAAAGAACTTTTCGCCTATCATGCAATGGTTAATAAAACAGGAAAGGAAAACCCAGCGGACAAAGAAAATATTCTCAACACTATGAAAATTTTTGAGAACACCCTGGATGCTCTTATAAATTCAGGAAAAGCCCCGCTTGGCCTTAACCTGAAAACCACTGCGTACAGTGACGTCCCTCCTGCTCAGGAACCAGCACTTGGCCAACTTAAAAAAGTTCAATCTCTATGGCGAGAATTTTCCGGAAAAATATCTCTCTGCCTCAAAAGTTGTCAAGAAAGTAACCAAATAGAATGGTTTGCAGCTCACAATTTAACACTATTAAAAGAAATGAACACAGCTGTGGTCATGATGCAGAAACAATCTGAAGAAAAAATTTCCAACTTACTGACTAAGCAAGTCATAGCAATAGTTTTGGGTATTGCTTTGATGCTTCTATCAATGAAAGTAACAATTTCTCTTATCAACAGAATGGATGCAATTGCCCGATTTGCCAAAAAATTTGGTGAAGGTGACATGACCGCCCATTCAGGTATCTCCGGAAGCGATGAACTCGCCCAGATTGGTAAAAACCTAGATGAAATGGTATCCAATCTCAGGCAGATATTTGGCAATTTCAATCATGATGCAACTACTTTAAACAGTGCTGCCAACAACTTGCACCAACTCGCAACTCTGTTATCATCTGAAGCAAATGATGTATCAAACAAGTCTACGTCAGTCTCCTCATCAACTGATACAATGAGCCTCCATATGGATTCTGTGGCAGCAGCAACAGAAGAAGCTTCAACAAATGTCAGCCTCGTCTCTACTGCGGCCAAAGAAATGACAGGTGTTATAAACGAGATATTTACAAACACTGAAAAAGCAAGAGTCATTTCCAATGAAGCAGTCAATGAAGCAAATAGCGCTTCACAGAAAATGGATGAACTCGGCAAAGCTGCAAATGAAATTGGCAAAGTTACCGAAACCATAACCGAGATTTCTGAACAGACTAACCTGCTGGCACTCAATGCCACCATTGAGGCTGCCCGAGCAGGAGAGGCAGGAAAAGGCTTTGCTGTGGTAGCCAACGAAATCAAAGAACTGGCAAAACAGACAGCAGGTGCCACAGGAGAGATAAAAGGGAAAATCAGTGCTATTCAAGGATCTGCAAAGGGAACAGTTGAACAAATTCTGCTAATTTCAAAAGTGATCAATAATGTGAGCACGATTGTTTCCACTATAACAGAATCCGTCAAAGAACAGGCAGTGACAACTGAAGAAATTGCCACCAACGTGGAACAAGCTTCACTGGGTGTTCAGGAAGTTACTGAAAATGTTGCCAGCACATCTATTTTATCTAAAGAAGTGGCAGAAAACATGGTGGATGTAAATGATTCTTCAAGCCATATATCTACGAGCAGCTCACAGTTAAACACTGATGCCCAATCACTTTCCAGCCTTGCTGGTGGACTCAATGATGCCATAAGTAAATTCAAAGTATAACACAGCAGAAATGACCGGAGGCTGTTTTTCCACACAGCCTCCGAGCTACATACTACTTTACCCCCAACATGATACCAAATATTAACCTGGAGGCCAGTTAAGAGATCGTCCTCCCAAAATATGCATATGGATGTGAAATACTGCCTGACCTGCGTCAGCACCATTATTAAACACCACACGATACTCTTCAGCCCCCTCTTTCCGGGCAATCTCATTACCAATTCTCACTATTTTTCCCACCAGAGCATCATCCTGCTGAGTCACTTCAGCCAGTCCTGCAATATGTTTTTTGGGAATTACCAAAAAATGCACCGGAGCTTGAGGATCTATATCTCGAAATGCTAAAACATCATCATCCTCGTACAACTTGTCTGCAGGAATTTCCCCAGCAATTATTTTACAAAAAAGACAATTATCAGACATTCACTTTCTCCCATCGATCCTAAATTTAGATTTTATTTTTAACGTGGTCATTTGTTAATTTTTTTTTATTACTCTGGGTTTCAACTGAAAAATCAACATTCCCCCAGAGGTTCCCACTGCAATCGGATCCATTTTAAATGGAATTATTTTACTGCCAATTTTCATAGAAAAAGAATCCATAGAATCAAGAGCTACAGGATATTCCTTTCCTGCAAGAGCTGTCAACAACGGATACAAAGCCCCTGCTGGATCTGCATTTTTCGCAGTCTCAGGATTGGGGAATCTTGGTGTGACAAATAAAGTTTTTTTCTGGGCATCAAATCGCAGCAATAAATCACAAGATAAGGGAAGGCGAACTGATCCCAACTGCAGCTTTATGGTTTGCCCGGCAATATTGGTATTCATGGAAAGATTATTTCCCTGCAGTACTCCCTGTAGAGAAACCTGATTTTTGCCGATTTCAAGCTTAGTTATGGATTCGACCACAATATCACCATCAATATATTCTTTCTGGGTTTCAATTGGGATAGGTAAGGCTTGTTGAAGAGTTTGATGCAGTATAGAAGCAGGCATGGATATGGAGACTGGCTGTTCTGCAGCCATTACGGGAACTGCGCAAAAAAATAAAATGCTAGAGTACATCAACCCCTGCAGACAGATTTTTTTCATTAATTTTTTCTTCATTTATTCTCTCATCTCAATTGAGACTTTCATAAAATTTTCAGCAAATGCTTCAGTTTCATCGTCCGGATAAACTCAAAGTGTCTCATTTTCCTCAAAGTCGACAGGTCCCTTTACCAGTTTTGCAGCCATTTCCATTTCTTTAACAAAATGGCACTTATTTCTTACTGCATTTTTATTCATTGCTTCAACTGTTATTGCTTCAAGGTCGAAATTTTCTCCAGAAAACCTTTAACCAAAGCACAGCTACCAAAATCAATCCTAACAGAGAGCTGTAATCACGCAAGGGACTGTGTATATGATATTGACTCACCTCTATTAAGCCATTATTGACAAACCTGCCTTGCAGAGAAACGACTAAATCCTTAAGGCCAAACCGTCTATTTGAAATCTGAATTATTTCACCTGTGAAAATTTCCAGTTCATTGCCAGATGGCTTATACCTAACCCGATCAAACTCAACAATCTTACCAGCCCTTTCATGATCATTTGCCAGAGTTGCTACAAAATGATTATCAGCCCCTTTGATACCTGAAAAAAACAATAAAGGAAGAAAGACATACAGCAACAACAAAAAAACACCTGCAATTCTTTTATCTATATTACCAGTGTAACCATGAATAATATCAGTATCTCTAACAAAAAATACAACAACCAACAAGAAACCCAAACAGGTCATACTGTAGCAGATAATACTCTCTGGCCAATAAAACCCATATTGAACCAACTGCCAGGAAAAAGGGGCAAAAAGATGGACTCCATTAGCCCATTTTATCTGTGACGCATCCAAAAAGAGATGCAGCAGGCAATTTAGTACTAAAATCAAAAATACCTTCCTGCCGTCATTCACTTGCAAACTAATTGCAGCTGACAATAGAATACAGAAGAAAAAAGATGCCTGTATTATGCAATAAACACGAAGATCCAACAAGCTGATATCTGACCACAAAAAAGGAATGATTCGCTGTACAATCCAGCTCAGATCGGGCACAATGCAGCCTATCGCTATCCACTTGAAATCTGCACGGGGAGAAATGGCCTTGGTTCCCAATGCCTGGAGCCCCAGATGGGCAAGAGTGTTTGGCATACTTTATATCTCCCACTATCCTGAACTTCTCATCAAAACGATATTATGCAACCAGAGATCTCAAAGGAAATTCAGCTCAATGTTACCAATGAGTGTTATTTTCACAATGCCCCTGAAAAGCTCTTGAGTGCCATTTGCAAACACCTGACTATTGCAAATCCCAAATATCAAGCCGCAAAACGCTATAGTCGCTGGATCGGCAAAAAACTTAAACCTGAACTTTACTTTTTCAGACAACAGGATTCCACACTTTTTTTCCCTCGAGGTTTTGCCAACAGAGCTGTATCCCTTTGCAAAGAGATTTCCGGAATTCAGCCAAAAATCATTGACAACCGTCGCCTTCTCGACGAAATCGATATTGAATTTCATGGCCAATTAAGACCATATCAACAAAATGCAGTAAAAGATGTCATTGATCATTCATTTGGGGTACTTGAAGCAGGAACAGGTTCAGGAAAAACAGTGATGGCCTTGTACGTCATCGCCAAGCGGAGACAGCCAACTCTTATAGTGGTTCACTCCAAAGAACTTTTATACCAATGGAAAGAAAGAATCTCTACATTTCTCCACTTTGAACCAGGACAACTCGGAGACGGTTGTTTTGATTTGCGTCCCATTACAGTTGCCATTGTGAATACCGCGCGCAAACACATAAAAGACCTTCCGCAAAATTTTGGTCACATTATTGTTGATGAATGCCATAGAGTCCCAGCCTCTCTTTTTACTGATGTTATCAACGGATTCGACTGTTTTTACATGTTAGGACTCTCGGCAACAGCCTTTCGCCGGGAAGATAGTACCACCGCGCTCATTTATACCTTCATGGGTGACAGGGTTCACACCGTAGACCAAAAACAACTTGCCCAAAGTGGTGCAATTGTTCAACCTGATATCATCCAGAAAGAAACCTCGTTTTCCTACGGTTTCCGTGGTGAATACTCAACCATGATCAAAGCACTTACAGAAAATTCACCGCGCAACACCCAAATCATTCAAGATCTTGCACAAATCTTAAAACAAGGTCACACTGGAACAATTTTGCTCGTCTCAGACAGAGTTGCCCATTGCGAAACCCTGGCCAGACTCCTTTACCAAGACTATAATCTTGACTCTGTTCTGCTCACAGGCAAGATAGCAGCTGAAAAACGTTTGGAAATTGTCCAGAAAGTTCAAAAAGGGTCTATCAGGATTCTAATCGCTACCCTACAGCTTATTGGAGAAGGCTTTGATTGCCCCGGCCTCTCCACTTTGATTCTTGCAACACCAATCAAATTTGAAGGTCGTCTTCTTCAGGTAGTTGGTAGGATCATGAGACCATCTGAACAAAAAAAGGCATTGGTGATTGATTATGCTGACATAAACATCCCGGTCCTGCGCAAATCAGCTGTTGCCAGACTGCAGATTTTCAACAATTTAAACAATTCTTCCTGACATTTTGTATACAAATACTTGATTTAACGTGATCAGCTCTTATATTTTTTCTATCAATCTCCTTGTCTTTTTATTGCTACTACTGTAAAGTTGCCGCTTTTTCACCTAATGAACAACTAAATAGTCTATAACAACGTAGTTATTTGATGATACACCAGCACAACATGATCGATTATTATAAATATTAACAAGTAACACTTGAATACAACTGATCGATTTAACCACCTCATTGAACTATTTTCAGATAATATTTCTTTGGCAGAAGGCAATAGACAAACAACGAGAGCATAACCATGCAGTTCTTGCTCAGTAATCAGGCCTAAAATATGTACTAGCCCAAAAAAAGGCATCACTATTGCTTTACCGTGGACTATTCATTTTCAAGGAATCAAGTAATTTATTCATACATCAAGGAATAATATGAATCAGGATAAAATTAGAAATGTGGCAATAATCGCCCATGTTGACCATGGAAAAACCACATTGGTGGATCAACTTTTTCGCCACAGCGGTATGTTTCGTGATAACCAGCAAGTATCAGAAAGATTAATGGACTCCATGGATCTCGAAAGAGAACGCGGCATAACAATTGCCTCTAAAAATGGATCATACGAATTTGACAACCACTTGGTAAATATCATTGACACTCCTGGCCATGCTGACTTTGGAGGCCAGGTAGAACGAGTATTACGGATGGCTGACGGAGCTGTACTCTTAGTGGATGCCCAGGAAGGGCCAATGCCACAGACTTTTTTTGTTGTAAAAAAAGCCCTGGCGGCCAACCTGCCCATTCTTGTAGTCATTAACAAAATCGATAAACCTGCAGCCCGATGTGACTGGGTTGTTGACCAGGTATTTGACTTACTGGTTCGCCTAAACGCCCCTGATGACACTCTTGACTTCCCAGTTGTCTATGCCTCAGCCAAGGACGGTTATGCATTGAAAGAAGCTGACGAACCTGTCACTGAAGCTTCAGACATGACTCCTGTTTCTGAAATGATCATTAATCATGTCCCTCCTCCTTCTGGCAGTAATGACAAACCTCTACAACTGCAAATCAACACTATTGACTACTCACCTTATCTCGGACGACTTGGTATAGGTAGATTGGTAAACGGACAACTCAATATTAATGACAATATTGCTGTTGCCCGTCGTGATGGTTCAATTTCTCCAGTTCGGATCAATAAAATATTTGGCTTTGTTGGTGACCAGAAGGTACCTGTAGATCATGCCTCCACTGGTCAGATTATCGCTGTTGCAGGCATGGAAGATGTGACAGTAGGTGTTACCTTCACCGACCCAGATGACCCCCAGCCACTGCCACTCATTGACATTGACCCTCCAACCATTGCCATAAACTTTATCCCTAATGATTCTCCTTTTGCCGGCCAGGATGGCAAATATGTTACATCCAGACACCTTGAAGAAAGATTGAACAGGGAAACCTTATCGGACGTGGCCTTGCAGGTTGGAACCCTTACAGATGCGGTTGGCTTTCGAGTAGCTGGCCGCGGTGAGCTTCATTTATCTATCCTGATCGAAAAAATGCGACGTGAAGGCTACGAGTTTCAGGTGACCACCCCTCATGTAATTATGAAAGAAGTCGATGGCCAGAAAATGGAACCCTATGAAGAACTCACTGTGGACGTAGATGAACAATACCAAGGTGTGGTCATAGAAAAACTCGGTAAACTCAAGGGTGTTCTCAACGACCTGCAGCTGGACAATAAAATGGCCAAAATAAAATTTATCATACCCACCAGAGGCCTCTTAGGCTATCGCTCGCAGTTTATGACAGATACCAGAGGCATGGGAGTCATGAATTACGTCTTTGCCGAATGGGGTCCGTATGCCGGTGCAATCCAAAACAGACAAAATGGTGTTATGATTGCCAAAGAAAAATGCACATCTGTGGCCTATGCTCTTTTTAACCTTCAAGAACGGGGTGAATTATTTATCAAGCCTGGCGTTGATGTCTACAAAGGACAGATTATCGGTGAAAACTGCAGAGCGGCAGATCTTGTAGTAAACCCAGCAAAAGGAAAAAAACTGACCAATATGCGTGCGTCCGGGTCAGATGATGCAGTAATTCTTACTCCACCGGTTGACATGAGCCTGGAAGACTGCATATCTTATATAAATGACGATGAACTGGTGGAAATAACACCGGCGGTTATTCGGCTGCGTAAAAAAAAGGATGCTAAAATCCGTGCATAAGTCTGACCGAAAAAATTATAAGAAAAAATGAATAACCTGCTTCCAGTCGGAATAGCAATACTTGTGGTAATAGGAGTATTTGCACTTATTAGAAAAAAAACACAGGGTGAATGTTCCCCCTGACTTTTAATCTATGGTTCCATAGGTGTGGGACTAGTAGTTTATTTGGTATTTCAGAGCATATTATAATTTTCAGCTTTTATGCATGTGTATTTGTCACTCACTGCAGCTGATACAATTAATATCTCTACCCAAAAACAACAGATTACTTTCAATATATCTTCTGAAAATAATCAGATAAGATTGTTGCATGATCAAAAACCAGTTCAGGCAAAGATTTACGGATAAAAATCTTTGCCTGGGCTGCATCATCAGCGCCTTTTGGGACTCCATCTGCAGAAGCAATAAAAACAGTTGAAGCCGTATGCAACCTTTCATCACGACAAGGGTTGGAATACGTGTGAAATTGACGAACCAAAACAACCTCCAGACCCGTCTCTTCCAAGGCTTCCCGTACCGCAGCCTGTTCAAAAGATTCTCCATAATCTACAAATCCACCTGGAAGCGCCCAGCCATGAGGAGGATTTTTTCTTTCTATCAACACCACCCCCCCATTAATCTCAATTATAATATCAACAGTTGGAACCGGATTTTTAAAAATGGGTATATTAGTTTTACATTCAGGACATTGCATATTCTTATCTTCACTTTGATAACTAAAAATATTGAAACGTTTCCAATCAGGCCTAGCTCAGAAACCTTTATAACGAAATCAAACAAGCTTATTGGAACAATAAACACTATTGAGACATCTCAGTCAATCTGGGGTTGCACCCGAAAAAAGAAATGCGACATTGAATATATATAATTTTCAAGTTACCTCCAAATAAAGATCCAGGCCCGAAGGACCCGGTTTTGGTTGCCCCTTGAAGGGACGAGTATATAACCTTCTCCCATTGGCATTTGGTGAGCACCGGAAAAGATGCCGATGAAGGATTTTAAGC
>PJEL010001412.1_pt1 | contig 24492 bp, 30 predicted proteins | sample 1853271 | NCBI WGS metagenome assembly PJEL01 (sample SAMN08108733, study PRJNA415343) | Invertebrate metagenome, whole genome shotgun sequencing project. | host: Globobulimina | place: Sweden: Gullmar Fjord | collected 2015-08
ATTCGGTCTACTCAGGGTGCGGGTAAGGGTGTCCTCTATTCATTTTTGAGGTCTATCTTTGGTAGTGTCAATTGTGCCTCTGTTCCCCAGTTTGGAGATGTGCTAGGAAAATCGACATCGCTTATGGAATCCAAATTACTTTTGATTGTAGATGAGTTGAATGGTAAGGATTGGAAGGGTAATGCAGAGTTTATTAAGAATCTCATTACAGAAGATACTATGATATTTAGGAAGAAGTATGTTGCAGATGCTACGATGAGGAATAGTATTGAAGTGATTGCTTTTAGTAATAATTGGGGAGCGATAGACATGTCATCAGGAGATAGAAGGGTGTTTGCAGTGACGGCCTTAGGAGATTATGCCAATAAGGCCTCGTATTTTGATCCCCTTCTAGAGTGGATGGGTAAGGCTACTTCTGTGAGGGCTGTATACGATTATTACATCGGTATGGATCTCAGTGAGTTTAATCCTTCAGAGGATAGGGTTATTACAGATACGGCAAAGGAGATTATGGATCAGAGTAAGACTATTTTTGATATGGTGTTACAGTCGAATATTCAGGAGTGGTTCGATATTGGGAAGAGGTCTACTAACATGGATATAAGAATTATGAGTGAGTCTGTTATCCGTATCAAGGCCAGTATTGTGGTAGATGCATTCCAGGCCATCCTTACTGATCTCAAGATTCCCGCTGCTGAGTCTCGTCACAAGACAGTGGCCTTCATGACGAAGCAGTTCGGTGAGTGTCAGGCAAGCATGGACAAGTACAAGGAAGGACGTGAGTTCTCAATAAAGAAGAGTAGAAGTCATGGTAGGAATTATTATTTGATGGATGTAGAAGTGATTAATAAGTACATTCAACAGTTTGAACCAATGGACAACATGGAAGAAGGGGTATATCCGAATTAATCATCATGTAGTTGGAATAAGTACTTTTGGAATAATATAATATGAAAGTCTCTCATTTTGTCAAAGCTGACATTCTTTTCTCGGAATGCATCAAAGAATCGATGCTTGTTGAATGTTCTTGTTTCTGAATGGGTATAAACGGCAACCCTTACCAAGTCGTAATATGCTGAACAAAAGGGGTAGCGATCGTCGCTATCACAGTGGTATAATCTTCGAAGCTCGGTGTCTATTTGACTGTTGGGTACGATGTTTCCATCCATATCGATAAAACTGTACTGGCGTGGCATCTGAGTCGTAGTAGACATGATAACAACAATGAGGATCAGTACTTCCAAATTTGCGGTCGTTTTGAAACCTCTTGTATTGATTTTCGGATGTTATAATATATCTATATTCTTTGCTGACATCGTAAATAAAACGGATGCTACCACATGCTATGTAATCAACAATACATTCGCTATAAAGGTTTAGCTGCTTCCCATTATTATCCCTGACTATCTTTCCATCTATATCCCATAAAAACATGCGGTGTAGTGATCCTGCATGTCTTAGCTTGACCGGATACGTCATCTGAGTTGCTTCTGAGTTGCTGTCATTGTCGTTAATTTGATTCATCATCATCTGTTAATTCAACGGTTTGATAAAGCATGGTATCAGGAATGACATGAGTATTATGACAAAGAGCATATTGGGCCCAGCGATGTTTTGACCTCGCTTGATCTCCAATCAAAAATCTTGATTGGTCGTATCGCTTGGCCCACGCTAGCTCCACATATATATTACGCCGTAAAGTATGATTAAAACGTCTCCCAGCGATGAGGTGCATGTGATGTACAATGCTGCCATACGAATTTGAAAGTTTTGTCACATCCTGATGATCATGGAAGGGATCCGAACTCACGGCATCTCGGATGAGCAATAGCTTAGTTTTGAAGAGCTCATACTTGCAAAGCAAAGGAATACACATCCAGGATTTCGCCTCGTTCTTTGCCAAGTTGAGCACCCTTGCCTGGTACTCCGTTGGCCCTTCTTCAAACTGGGTAATGTAAAGGATTTCCACATTGCGCCTTCCGGAAACAATTAACAAGGCAGCCACTGTTCTCCACATTTCATAAAGACTTGTGACATGTTTCTCTTCCAAGATAGAAATAGCGGTATCAAGGATTTCTTGGGCCTTGGTGGTTGTCATCACTTCTGTAGAGGAGTCAACCTTGTCCATGGCTTGCTGGTGGTGATGCTCTTTGCGCTTTCTCTGTACTTCAGGTGGGAGAACAAACTCGTAATAGGAATTAATCAATGGACGAATATCTTTGAATATGGTATCAATCTGAGAATGGGGAATGATCCTCTTCTTGTATCCATGTATACGGTTCTGGTCTTGTAAGGTATCGTTCATAATTGTCTCCAGTTGCTCTTGGATGTCAAGTGTTGCATCGGGATGGTCCATGAGCAGCAGCATGTCGTCATAGTAATTAGGATTCCTGTTTGATTCGTCTCTATACATGAGTCTTCGGATCTGGCACCATTTGTTATATCTGATAGAGTCGTCGTCAGTCGATGTCATCACTTTATTGATTGCTTCCTTGGGTCTTCCACTGTGGATTAGATCAACACATTGCTGATACATCGATTCTGTAATATCAAAAAACAAATGGTATTAACGCAGGACAGGCATTGTTAATAATCCTCCTGTAGGAGGTCCTCCCCCTCCCCGTCCTCCACCTCTTCCCCAACCTCGTGGAGGGGCATTTGGAAGGTTTTCCCATTGAAGTTCTCTTGCTCTTTGTTCTCTTTGCTGACGTTGTCTTGCTCTTTCCTGTCTTTCTCTTATTCTTTCTTGCCTCTGTCTTTCTCTTTCTACCTGTCTTCTAAACTCATATCTTTGTCTTTCTTGCTGTCTTCTTGTATCTCGTACAAACCTCTGTTGTTCTACAAATGTCAAATTCGTATAAGTAAACCCTCCTGGATTAGTATAACTATAATCTGCAGGACCGTCTCCTACCCATGTTACGTTTGGTTCTCGTGGTGGCATGTAGAGTCTATGGTGTATATTACATTTATAATCAATAATATTTTGTTAATACATTGATCGGAACAAAACAAGCTCCGGATAAATATTAATAACCTATTTCATTATGCAAAACCCCATGCATTACCATGTGATCTGTGGGCCCCAATATCATACCCTCCGAGGGGATGTTGTACAAAGGCCTTGGGTTGTGATTTAAACTTTCTATCGGCTACAAAGTTTTCCATCTTATGGGCATCTGCTGTAGTAGTGGCAATACCAATTCCAACGGCACTTGCTCCGGCAAGGGCTATGCCCAAAGGTCCAGCACCTAACCCAGAAGCAATGGATTGCACAACGTCTACCATACCACCCCCTACAACTTTAGAGACTCCAGCCCCGGCGGCTGTTTTGACGAAACCTTTACCTATTCCTTCTGTTTGTACTTTTAATCCGGGCTGCAGATATTGAGAGTTTGAGAATGCGTCTCCAATAATCACATGGGATGTTACATTTGACAAATTCCAATATTGAGGACGGTTATCCGCACTACCACTCCACAACCATTTTGGAACTGTGAAAGAATGGCGAAAAACATCTGCTGGGGACCACCCTGCATTATAAACTTCCGCTTTGAGTCCCAATTTATGACTAACATACATGGCTTTTGTCCCACCTAAAGAATGTCCTACCACAACAATATTTTGAGCGCCATATTTATGAACAGTTTCAATTGCTTTTCGAATCGCATGTTGAAATTCGTAAGCTTGTTCCTCGTGACCTGTTGCTACATGGATGTCAGCCACCAAGTCAGAAGGAAATTGTTTCATGTCTTTTGGCTCCGTACCAATAAAAGCCAGTATAGCTTTCCCTGATTGATCGACGTAAACAGTCGCCTCCGTATCTGATAGGGAACTGTCGATTACATATCCTTTTGTTTCATACGCGTGATAGGTATTCCAGGCTAAAGTGGCGTAATCAGATTGTCCGATATCGTTTCTATTGCTTCCGGGGTCCGTGGTGGGGACAGTTTCATTAGGAGCGACACTATTCCCACTATCGCCATTATTAGTAGGAATGTCTCTAGGACCAGTAGGAACGACTCGCAGATTACTTGAATAGTCGACTTGTTCATTTTGTCCGGAAACTCGATTTGGATTCTGTAAATACAAACCAGTGGAGTGTTGATAAATACGTGAACGATCATACAAACTCGGAGTAGATTTTACTCCGGCCCTAACAACTGACCTTAGCAATTTCATAGAACCTTTGGGTGTAGTTTGTTTGACAACAGTAGCCATACCAATATCAGTTTTGATATAGGTAGCCCTTGCTTGTTTTAACGACGTCATGTTGTTCTTTGGTGAATATTACTTACTCGTCTAATAATAATTTATTCCTGCAGATGTATATCCCTATTGCAAGCATCGCTTTTAACTTTCTTCATCTCAAAACCCTTGTGAATACCTATGTCGATATCCAGTTGTCAAGACAGCAGATGATATCAAACCACGACGACTACAAACCAGCCGACAACGCTGTTACGATTCCACTACAGCCATGGACTGATATACCCGTCACTCTTGCTAACAAAGCCGGGTTGGAATACGCCAAAATATCTATTGAAGATACCGAAAGGGTGTTGGCTTATGGTTCACAATGGAGGAAAGCGTCTTCTGGTTATGCCATCGTCATTGAAACCAAAGCCGGAAAATCCGTTACTCACTACATGCATAAAATTGTATTTGGAGGTCCGGCTCATCATTTAAACGGCGACAGACTGGACAACAGGAGGCAGAACTTATGTAATACCAATAGGAAACGAAAACTCAAGGACTTTGAAATATCAACACTGCGCATGGGTCCGGATGAACTACATACCTACAAATCAACTGATCCCATTCTACCCTGCGTCTCGGGATTCTGCAGAGTAGAGTACCACAACGGTAAAACATATGTAGGGGAAGTAGAAAATGGAATACCGCATGGATATGGATCCATGTTTAAAAAGGATCCCCCCTACGAAACCAATGGTATGTGGGTGCATGGTCTTATACAAGAGGGTATGGTTACACATTTTAAACAATTACCTGTATGTATGTGTCCTGAATATCACGTCTGCCCATTTAGAGATGTGGATCGCGTGGAGTTAGTCTCAAAAGGATACAAACTTTGATTCTCGTATCCTCTTAAACTTTTGAATTCCCTTGTCCATAACGACTTTAAGAGTGCTGCTTTACTCCAATCAAAATCTTGACAATTGTCATTCCACCACCCTTCCGTATCTCCACTATGCGCAATGGTCCATGCGCATACGTTTGTAATGTTTCTGCCTTCTAGATATGATAAGAACCTCTCTGCCCATTCCCGTTCTAACAGCACCCCATGTTTCCACCCCGTCTCCCCAATTAACCAATTCTGAGGAGGGACCGACCGAGGAATCGAATGCTCCCAATCAGAGTGATCAGCTTGACCAGAAAAACTGTACTTGTGAGATTCTATAAACACCCTATGTGGTTCTACTCCATAATCTCCGGGATTCATCTCCGCGCAATCTCCACCCCACCGTGTACACCCAACGTAGTATTCAAACCGATTCGGATGTGCTGTTTCAATTGCATTAATAGTATACCGTTGAAACCGTTTCAGATAATCGACATCCATTCCTTGATACTCATTAAAGATGCCTATCCCGATGACGTTTTCACTAGAATGGTAACGGTCACACACGGACAACCAGGTATTGACAAACTCGAGTAAGGTCACCCCTTCTTCTGGTGTAGGGCCTTGATGGCTCTCCCATGTTCGATGATAATCAAGTATGATCTCCATGTTCAGCTTCTTGCACTTGGAAATAAATAGATCCATTAATGTAAAATCTCCTGTCTGGATGTAATCTCTACTAAAAGGAAGCCGAATAGTATTAATATCCAGGTTGGACTGTAGTTGTTTTAGATACCATTCTGGATCGTGTGCCCAACTGCACACAAAATCTCGGCGAGGAGTTTCTAACCCATAAAAATTCATGCATCGTATTTCTTTGGATTGTGTGTATTGGCTTGCAGCCACCAACATGAGTATTAATCGAAGCATTGTACCTATTATGGAATTAAAGCACGAGGCAAAGTTTTTCATGACGATATTTGAGGTGTTAAAGAATGTATTGACGGAGGTAAATCTACAGTTTGAGGAATTTGCCATCAGAATTCAAGCTCTAGACCCTCAGAAATCAATCACTATTAATACCAATATTTATGGATTAAAGTACTACGAGAATCCTTTGGGAAATGTAAACATTGGAGTGTTTTTGCCTCATATCTATCGGATATTCCGTGGTGTGGATTCCAAGGCAATGGTAAGGATGTGGATCGAGTCCACAGATCTTAGTACTTTATTTATTTCATTCTATCATGAAGGAAATGCAAGCGAAGAGCCTTACTATAATGTGGCTCTGAATAGCATTGATCTTCCCGTGGAAACCATTACGGAGTTTAATAAGTCTTATCTTGCCTTCAGTTTGGAAACCAAGGAACTACAACGCAACATTAAGAGTGTCTCTCATCTATCGGAGGAGTTGGGGATCACGACTCATAATAATAGGATCTTCCTACATAGCACTGGAAGCATGGGGACGGCAACCACTGAGCTGTCTGATATCAAGTGGCTGTATCACGAAGATCACGCCAACGACCACGAGAAAATCACACACCAATTTCCTGTCAAGTACATTGAAAAGTTTATCAATCCTCGTTTGATCCCCACCATCGACATCTGGCTTCAAAAACTTGGAACCATTCGCATTATTTATGTGTTTGATTGTTCAACTATCGTCATGACTGTAGCTCCCATCTCCCCTGTTACAGAATAGATTTTGAGAATGGCATATCAATGGAGGAACATACCAATTTCCATATCTGATCCTGTTTATAGATTTTGAGAGGGCTGATGAGTTTTGGAAGCGCATTGGAAAGATCCTCCCAGCCTAAATGTTCACATAGCTTAATCAATATATAACTATAAGAAAGCATGTTTACGCGTCTTCCTCGATTGTTTCCAAACGGTTTTTGAAGTTTTCGAAACATGTCCTCCAGCATGTCTTCGTGTTCCTTACTTAGTGTTATCATGGGCTCGGTTCTAAACATATTGATCAAAAGAAATACATGGTTGTAGTACTTTTGCAGCCTGAGACGCTTCAAAATAAACCTCATCTCAGTATAGTCGGGCTCGCTATTAAACTTGTACTTTAGAATAGCTTGTTGAATCCTTTCTCGGTCTTCGCATGGTATGGTAATACACTCGTGACCTTGGATGCGTTTTAACCACGACCGGAAATGATGGCACCGCTTATGTATGTAGCTGGCGTGAATCCGAGGTAGTGTAGTTCGGTTTGAAAGTATTCGACTCTGAGGGCCGTTGTATGACTCGTTATAAGAGGTAGTAGAAGCGGAATGTTCCTCCACGAAATACCCACAGTTAACACAGATACGCATGCCTTCTACATTATTCATCCTGAGGTCGGTGCAAAAACATCGAGAACAAATATCAACAGACTGGACCTTTAATGTAGAGGGAGGGGCGGAGGTAAGGTTGCTAACATAAAGTTTGGTAGCAAGCCTTTTCACGTCAATATAGGACAATATACATGGATAAGAAGAAAAAATACCAAGACGTTTTCTGGTGGCAAAATCCGCTGTCTTGTGGTACGAAACAAGAGTATGCCAAAGTGAAGGTTGTAAAACTAAGATGTGTGATGTTTCTTGATTAGATTGCCGTAACATCTGGGAAGATTGGCAGTAAGAATTTTAAGTACAGTGTGGTTAGAAACATTTCCCCTGATCGTCATTTCAATTTCTGGGACACTATGTTTGAAATATAAATCACTATTTTCCTTTGAGTCATCTATGAATGGGCAAACCCATCGATGATGTTTACTGAATACTATATCATGACCCCAGCCTACTTGGTGAGCCTGCACTCTATCCGTCAAAATAGATGCCCCACTTTGAACAGCATCTGGATAACATAAATGTTGGTCCTTTTCTAATTCCTCGTGGTAAATAGTTATCCTTTCAAACTCCTTTGGATCATATGCATTGGAGATCTTGTACACTGATTTCGATTCGGTTGATCTTTTGCCAATTATCTGGCTAGAGGATCCTCCAAAATCGGAAACAAGAGAAAAGTCTTCCATGATAGTAGGAGTATGGATCATTACGGCTGGAACGGTATATACGACACAGTCAGGGAGTGTGGAGATATCTGCTGGGGGGAGACATATGAACTCCCATAATAAATCAGCATGTTTAGTGCCGATAAAGTCTGGAGTGCACCTTCCCCCAAACCGAGCTCTGGTATAGATCATTTACGATCTTCGTTAACTCCAAGACTAAAGGTAGGCCCGCCTTTGTGAATCTGTGGAATAGAAGTCCCAATCCAATATTCAAATGGTAAGTCATTATGGTCAGTATAGGTGGTCGCCTGAACTATTTCTTTGTACTGGGTATGCTTCTGATACGGGTCGGGCAATACAGAACCCTGTTTGTTGAACGGAATTCCCGGAGGATCTGGCAAGATAGAGACGGGTCGTTTTAAGTAGGCAGCTTCGACATCCTGAGAGGGACCCCCGTATTTCAGATTGATTCTCTGGCTCATTGGTGAATATTACTTCATGTTCCCATAAGAAATCAGCCACTTAAAAACTGACAGTAGTGGCAATACCAGGACTGATGTTGATGAAGGCATCATACTCGGCCCAACAGTCCACCCGGACGATCTTGGAACCAGAGGCCTGAGTCGTACCGTTCCAGAAAGTTCCATAGATAGAGGTATTCATACCGTTGGTATTAAGACCGCAAATCAGATTCTGAGAACGACCAGACACAAGTTCCAGATCCAAACCAGCCGCAAAAGTACCACGACGATTCTTATTATACTGAGACAAAGAAGGATCTCCAGATCCATTTGCAGTAGCGGTATCAATGGTATAGGAGTTTCTATCGATCATAGTATCAAATGAATCAGCATTAAGAGCATGGCGGGACTTGATGAGTTCAAGATACGCCTCATCATGCCCACCATTTGAAATAGTCACACCAGGAGGAGCCGAAGCCTGAATACCACTAGTCTGGGGAAGAATAGATGACCCATACTGGAAATACCAACTCTGAAGGTAGTTTCGGCACCGAGAACTTAGATACTTAGAATCACGATAAGCTGAAGACAAAGCAGTAGGACTTTCTTCTCTCATAATCCAAAGCAGGTTTGTTAGTGATGCAACGTTCAAATTCAGATCCATCTTAAACGTGGAAGATGTTGCAGGAATTTGTGTCACGTAATTTCTGAAAGCCTTGGTAGGTACAATAAGAGGCTTTCCACCAGCACTTGACAAAAGCATACTTTCAGCTTGAGGACCAAGTTCAAGTACTTGACAACACAGGTTAATATTAGAAAGAGAGTACGCGCTTGGGAAAGTACCATCAAATACAACACTAGAATCATATGCTCCAGCACCCATCGCCTTATCAGCACTGTTCATAGTCAATACAATGGTAAATCCATTGTGAAGAGGAGTGAATTTTTGACCAAGACCTCCAAGGAAACTAAAAAGAGGAATACCAAATTCCCATTTCAATGTAGTAGCAGCAGATGCGCCCTTACTTAAAACATATCCATGTTGTGAAGCAATTTGATTTCCAATAAAGGTGTTTTGAGTAGGAGGCAGATCAGTTGATAGTGTAAGATTATCAATTACGAATACACCAGCATTTGTACCATCAGCCGCAAATGCAATCGTTGACGTGGTAGTTCCAGCAGCAGTAGAAATAGTAATTGGTACCCATTGACCAATAGGAGTAGCAGCCAAACTTATAATAGTTGCTGAAGTAGCACCAGTTAAAGTAACCGTTAAAGTACTAGTCCCAGAAATTCGTTTTGCCCATACGGTTGCTGAGAATTTGGTTGTCCCAGAAGGAAGAAGAGACATGATACCAGTTGTAGCAGCAGCACTTGTCACTGATCCAGCAGCAGCCGTATAAGTTACAGTCGTTGCATTTGCATTGCCATCTAGACCAACTGCTCCAATAACAGAGGTTGCCGTTCCTCCTAGAACCCAAGTACCAGCAGTACTACCAGTTGTGGTTAAATTTCTAACAGAGTTGATCGCAGTCTGATTACTAATATCAGAATCAGTAGTAATAAGTCCAGGACATGTTCCACAAGTAGTATTATAATGATTACCGAGTTCATCATTAGCAGAAGTAACATCAAGAAGAGTTGACATTAGTTGACCATGACCCGAAGTGCTTTCAAGAAGAGTAGAACCAAGATAATCGTAAACTTCAATCTTATCAAAAAACCCAAAAGCTCCAGGCTGATCGAGAAGAAGATCCGTACTCTTGAGACCAGCAGTAAACGCCGAACTAAGGTTCATACGGAAGCGAAGATAAGAGTCTTTTGTCAAGTAAGAGCGTTGAAGACGGGGAACGTTAATTTGGATGCTATTGGAACCCGCCGAGTCATACGAGGAGTTGGTGGACTGGACCTTAAACATGTAAGATCGAGCCTGAGGCATCGTGGGAGGAGCGCTGAGCCTCAACTCCTTGGGCATAACTTGGGTAGAACCGGTTGACATCGTTTATTGACTTTGGTGAATATTACCATGGGTGTCTATAAAAATTATCGTGGAATTGTTGATTGTGTATTTGATGGAGTTAGAGTAAACCCTACAGTTAGCTGTTGAAGTTTTGTTGGTGAAAATGCAGCACTAAAATTAAGTTTTGAAAGAGATATTGTTACATCACTTTGTGTCATAGGTACATTTACAAGACACGGAGGAAAATTAGTACCTGGTAATATACAACCCAAATTATCTGTTTGCAAAAAACCAATAAATCTAGAATTTTGATTCGAAAAAGATAAAGCACTTGCATTGGGATTATCAGCTTTTACAGTTAAACTACTCGAACCAAAAGCGTCATTAACTGATCCATATGAAACAGGTTGATTCATTGAAATAGATAAACCATATATTGAATGACTACTAAGAACAGTAGTACTATCATCTGCTTGAACACCTACAAAATATACATTTAAATAACAAGCTTCTCCAGCAACGTTATCTGTTGGTTTAAAAAGACACGACATTGAATACTTGCTCACATTGTCTGAACCAGTTGGAGCCGAGAACACGATATTGGAAGTGGTCATTGTCTTTGGTGAATATTACATCAACAAACTACAAAAAATAATTACCTAGCCACCATGTGGAAAGGGATTAGATCCACCCTCGCACTTGCAAGGACCCTTGTACATCTTCTCCCCCATATACTTCTTGGTAAATTTGCCCATAAGCTTGGCCGCTGACATCTTGTTGAATTTGGTCATGATTAAACTTCTGTGGTGAATATTACATGTGCTACCTATAAAAATAATATTTTATGCGAAACTGCGTCCCCGTTTCCTATGATAAAATTTTATTGGTATGAACAAGTAATATTCACCAACGATGCAACCTCCTAAAATTCATCCCAAGAAACCTTATTCCAAGAAGAATCCGGAAATCAAAGAGGATAAAAAAAATGTAGCCGATCCTCGTTATATGCGCATTGCTAGAGGAAGGGCATTCGATATTTCAGCGACAGGAATGACTCATAATCGCCACGCCATTGATTTGGCCCGACAGTCCGCAACTATTCAGGCTAGATTAAAAAGATTAGAAAAGTTAAATACCACGGCAGCCTCGGTGCTACAGATAAATAGAAGTAAACAAATCGCACTTGAAAATAGACTTCAATTACTAGAAGCAACAAAAACTCAATATGCTCGTCATGGTGTTTATACAAAACCTCCTGATGCACCTAATTGGATGATGTTTGGATGATCTATTTTTTACGTACTAATAATAGGTATATATTTTTTATAATCTTTCAAATAGAGTATCATACGACATGCCTTCTACTTCTTGAAGTTCTAATGTAATATACCATGGAACGTTCTCAAAACATTGAAGTTCTACTCCGTCTTGATCAGTTAATAGTATTTCTAACGTAGAAAGTTGGTGGTTCATCATCAATATAGGAAGAGCTCCACTTTGATCCTGATATACTTGCAAGTCCCCGTATTCGACGTCTATTCCGATTGTACAAAGTCTTCCGCTCACCGGGGAATTATAGAGAGATAGATTAGTATCGATATTCAATTTGGTAACGGTTCTATAGTTAATGGGCTGAATAGATTGTGAAAACAACCCAGTCCACCCTTCGGGTAGTCCTAGAAGTCTCTGGCAGGTAGTCCCCACATTGATCTGTAATGCGGGAGTCACTACAATACGAAGATTAGCAGAATCATATAAAAACGAATATGATGGACCAAGACTAGAGTTTAGAAAGTTTGTGAATGATTCAGCATTCCAATCACCACTCGGTATGTTCACCGTCGACCCAGTAATTAGGATCAAAGTCGTCGGAACGGACATCCATGTGTTGTAAATCTCCATCGTCCTCACTGTGATATTGTACTGACTGTTCTTGGTCGACATCGGTGGAAGTCTCCATATCTTGTGAGCCGGACTTATACTCAAGCTCGCCTTGAGAGGGAGCGTGAAATCCTCCTTGTCCGATTGCTGCTTGCTGCTTAAATAGATCAGCCGAGAAGTATTTGTACTGTTTTGGTGGTGAAGCGACTGCCCCATCGATGTCAACTGATCCGAAATCGTCGTTAAACTTGTCATTTTGAATTTGTTGGTCTTTGTTGTCAATTGCCTCTTCCAGTTGATTAAAAATTGTTGTGATGGCCTCCTTCTTTTCACCTGTGGGAAGATTGACATCAAATAGTTCTTTCATGTACTGCAATTCCGCTTTTCGGTCTTCCCACATTCTTGTTTCCTCCAATGACTGCGCATGACCCCACTTTTTATTGGGATCTTCCTCCTCTTCTAAAAACTTTGCTTGCTTTGGTTGTTGATGCTTTCTTGATTTTGACATAGATCTACACCACATTACAATGGACAGCACACAACAAACAGGGGTGGAAAAGCCCAAAAGGGTATTAACCGAGGCCCAACGACTGGCGTTTATGGCAGGCAGAGAAAAGCGTATGGCTAATATTTTGAAGAAAAAGGCAGAGAAGGAGGAGGCTAAAGAAATTGACATGGATGTTGATTCTAAACCAGCAGCACCAACTCCTGATCCACCCATCCCTAAACTTAAATTGCGCACTAGAAAGACTGTTGATCATCCGAAGCCAGCCGAAGAGGAAGAGACACAGCCGTCGAAGAGAGAGACCCAAATCCCTGAAAAAGTTGAAGCTAATTTTGAGCTGTACCCTGATATCATTGCAGACAGAGTGATTGCTAAATTACAAGCCATGCGCGATGATCGACCCCCCACTCCCCCTCCCCCTAAGAAGAAATATACAAAAAAGGCTCGTATTAGTGAACCCACCGAACCAGGAAGAGTGTCTAGCTTAAGGGAACAGGATCTCACTGATACAACTCCTCCTCGTCAATCTCCTCCTCGTGTTTCTTATAATTGGTGTTAGAGATAATATTCACCGAATAACACAATGCATAAAGTAAACCTCGGAAAAGTCCCTCACCATGAAAATGAAAAGTACCGCATCAAGCTTCCAGATGGTGTTCCCCGACCACCAATTTTGGGGTTGTATGTAGCCAAGCGAGGCCAAGGAAAATCTACTGCTTGTGTTCGTCTCATAAAATACTATATCGACCACCGACCTGAAGTGTTTCAAAAAGAATTGTGTTTTATTGTAAGCCCTACCGCTGAATCTCAGTCTCACCTTTGGAATTACATGGGAGTTCCAGAAGAGAATGTTTTTGTAGCTTCCACTTCTACCGAAGTAAAAGACATCATTGCAAGAATTACAGCCATCCTACGCTCCAAAAAAGAAAGACACGACGAAGACCAAGAATACCTTATTGCATATAAAAAACTTATGGCAGGAAGGGAACTGACCACTCGAGAGGAGTTCCTATTGGAGAAACGCGAAGCCAGACCGCTGGAAGATCCAGAACCTTACCCAAGACCTTGTCTTATGTTAGATGATCTAAGCCACTTAAAAGTACTAGATCAGAAGTAAGTAATTTTATAGATTGACTTGTATATTTTCTTATGTTGACTTATATATTTCTAAGGTTAACTTGAGTATTTGTAAGGTTGACTTGTATATTTTCAAGGTTGACTTGTATAGTTTCAAGGTTGACTTGTATATTTTCAAAGTTGACTTGTATATTGTGTTAGGTTGACTTATATATTTCTAAGGTTGACTTGTATATTTGTAAGGTTGACTTGTATATTTGTAAGGTTGACTTGTATATTTCCAAGGTTGATTTGTATATTTCTAAGGTTGGCTTGTGTATTTTAAAGTTGACTTGTATATTTCTAATGTTGACTTGTGTATCTTTTAATGTTGACTTATAATTTACAGGTGGTTTATAAGTCTCTGTCTAAGACATCGACATGTGGCTGGAGGTGTGGGACTCAGTATGTTTATTATTTGTCAGAGTCTTCGGGGTGGTCTTAGTCGAGTAGTACGTCAAAATGCTAGTCTGATTTGTTTGTTCAGTACCCACGACCAGACCGCCAAGGACGACCTGTATGCTGAATGTTCTCATCTTTTGGGGAAGGAAGAATTTATGGCTGTCTTTGAACACGCCACGGAAGATTTCCATTCATTTTTAGCAATTGATCTCAGCCAAAACGACCCCAACAAAGTGTTTTCAAAAGATTTGAATCACTGGTACCAAATTCGAACTACTCCGGGCGGGAAAAGTGCTCCGGTCTTAGACCAGAAGCCGGATAAAACTTTATAGGTTCTACTTTTAATATACACCAAAGAAAGACGATAAACATAATGGCAAAACTGAAGACTAAAGCAAAGCCCCGCCGGGCTGTTTCTACTCTTAAACCCAGGGGATTTAAAGGTCATGTTCCTACCAGGTCTCGTTCTAACTTTATTAAACAATTTCGTGCCCATCTCCTCAATAAAACCATGTCTCGATTTCGAGCAGGAAGTATCTAACCAACACCAGCAGTATGGATCAAATCGCCGAGAACTACAAACGGTTTACCAGCGAGCGCCTCTCGTCTCTCATTGTACAGCCTCCCTATGAACCCAAAGACAAGGCGGTTCAGTGGGTCCGTGGATATATTCGATATAATAACGGAGATTCGTTTGGTCCCCGGGATTTTGTTATCACGGGTCCTCGTCTTCGGGTCGTTTATGGGGGGTGTCGTTGGAACAGGCTGGTCTTCGCTCTTCCCACTTCTGGAACCAGTACTAACGATCAAGAGGCGTTTGAGTTTCGGCAATGGGTGGAGAAGCTAGGAGCTATTATTAAGGGAAAGGTGTGGAGCGACCCCGCCAAGTACCGAGCCGGAGCTACCTCTTCTAATCGGTTCACGTTTGATGATTCTTTCATCAAGAAGAGCAGCGACCCGAGCATATATCCCGACGAGATGTCAACCCGCATTTCAACATGCCGTCTCACGGATGCTCCTGCTGGCGAGCCGAATGATGTAGTGGATGCGGAGATTCTAGAAGAGGGTCCTACCGGATTAGTTCCCATGGAAGATATTACCATGATTAACGCAGGTTCTTATGTTACCCCTATTATTCGTGTCAGCTATAACCGTTTTAATGATAGATTTGGGATGGTATTTACTGTAATTAAGGCCAAGTATGAGCACGTCGAAAATCCCAATAAGAAGATGTGCAGCAATGCCTCGTGGCAATTTGATGATCCCATGGAACAATAAATATAAATTAAGGTTAATATCTTTTCTTCGCCTTTATAACTTTTGGAGGAGCAAGCTTGGTCTTTTCCTTTTCGCGTTGATTTTGTTTTTCCAATATTTCAGTAGGAGGATTGTATAAGTAAAAGGTATACATTCGTTTCTCTTTGGTGGCTGTGATTTCCTCCATTGCAGATGGGATTCTTGGATTTCTCCTAAAGTACCTATCTACCCAATCATAATTTTCAATTACCATAAATTCCTTCCTGTATTCTTCAATCGAAACCCTTCCTCCGAAATTGCGTAGAACATACGGTTTGGTGGAAGGCTGTACAAAATGAGGACGACAAAGACAGCAGCAATCGGATGGATGCTTATACCAGGGATTCGATGGGCAATGTCGAGGCCTGTGAACGGTAAGAAAGGCAAACAGAGAGACATACTCTACCCCGTGTGGTCTATTACTCATGCGATGAGCTATTACATATGCCTTGACGCAATTCCAACTGCAGAAATTGCCATCAAAGAGGAAAGAACTAGTTGCGTGGTCGCAGAGCACAGGGATAAAACATGGGACACTGGTAAACTGATGGCAGCAATACCAACAGAGGCCAGTGCTGCTTGTAGGCCATAATGCAGCTTGTTGAAGCGGGACAAGAGGGTCTTGGGCTTCGATTTGATCCTTAAGGTTTTTTTCGAGGCATTTCCAGAAACCGCAGGGGTAGATTTCGGCCTTGGCCTGGACTTGGCCTTTAATGGTAATGATTTATTATCGATCTTTCTGTTAATATTCACCAAAGTACGAACATGTCAGGACGAAAACAAATATACAGATTAATCGCTGCAACAGGGGATAATTCTGCTGTTCGGGATAACATTACTGTTCGGCGACGAAATCGACCAAGACGGGGAACCTCGGGTGCAATGTCAACACCAGGCGGGGAGAGTGCTTATGATGTCCGGGTGACCCCAGTAGGACATGGTGTTTCGGGACATCCAGTTACGGGAGGAATGGGAAGTTATAATGCATATTATAATACTTCTTTAACTCCGGCCCAGACTCATGTTTCCACACAATCAGACTATAACGCATTTCCCAATACAGCTGTAGCGGCTCCAAATTCGTTACTAGAGCAAGTGGCAGGCACGGAAAATTACTCTCCTTTGCGTCCTGTCGCGCTAAATTTTAACGACAATGATTTTACAGCGCAACCAAGAGAAAGTGCGCCTGCTATCATCCCTACTGATATCGAAAGACAAATAGAATGGTTGGGTACGTTTAGATCTCCGGATATACTAGGCTATGGGATGGCGAATCAAGAAGCACACGATCAGTTTACCTTGATAGAGGAGGAGACCGGGGGCGGAGCTTTACTGGCAAATATGGCAACTCCGCATCAGGCACGACAACAGGCTGCTCATCAGACTGGAAACGTAGGTGCGTCATATTTAGGGCAACGATATGGTGATGGTCTGCACAGTGGAGATCCAACGATTAGTCACTATGTGAGCGAATTAGGCACAACGACAACTCCCTGGGACCAGGGATACCAATTACTTCAAGATGATGAGGATTTTGAAACTCCTATAGTTCAATATATTCAGCCAGAAAATCCTATCCATACTGTTCACCAAAGTTCTCAAGTAGACACCAATATTAGACACGGACAAGAAAACGGTAGCACCAATCCGATTTCCCAGATTGCGGATCAAGTACGAACTCCTCAAGGAAATAACTGGCAGCAACAAACAAATGGAATTAATCAACCTATGGCTCCAGTTACCAATAATTCTGGTACTGGGACCCACCCCTCAATGGTTGGACCATCCGGAGCTCCAATGCCATCGACTGCCGACGAAGCGTATCGTCTTATGATCCAAGGAGAACCATCGCTGTTGGATTTGGCGCCAGCAGCAGAAATTCCTGTCGCGACAGGGCAGTCGACTATTCTTGGAGTAAAGACTTCATGGGCAAATCCGGGATTCAATAAATATGTAGGACCGGTATATGCTTAACTGATAAAATTTAATTGATGCTTACTTTAATATTCACCACAGACTCATGCCAAATCTATCCAATATCTCAAGCTTTGGAGGTTCAACATTAGATATTAGAAATCTAGATGTAGTGGATCTTGCTGCTGATAATATTTCATGCGACACTTTCACTGTAAACAGTAGTCTTATTGTCAATGGAATTGAAACACAATTTGATACACTTCAAGTTGATACAATTCTTCCAGCTACAGGAACTCATCTTGATATTACTAGTTCCACGGTAGATTTAAATGGAGCCCTTACTGTTTCTAGCGATTTATTTGTAAATGGTAATGTTGCGGTGACAGATACCGGTCTTGGTATTAATACACTAGTGCCAGGTTTTGCTCTTCATGTTATTGGTAATTCTTATATCACACAAGGGATGGATGTAGGAAACGGATTATTGCAAGTAAATTATACAAATTCCGCAGTTGGTATTGGAACATTTTCCGCTCCCACGGAGGCACTTGAAGTAGAAGGTAATATCGTTGCAAGTGGAGTTAGCATAGGGACATTTTCCACTCCCACAGAGGCCCTTGACATTGATGGTAATATTATTGCAACTGGGACTATTACTGGAAGTTCTCTTGATGGTACACTTACAACAGCTGCTCAACCAAATATTACATCGGTAGGATCATTAACAAGTTTAACTGTAACTGGAGATGTTGCTATTGATTCAAATACCATTAAAGTAGATTCTACAAATAATAGAGTTGGAATTAATAAAACTACACCCACAGTAGCATTAGATGTAGTAGGAAATTGTAATATATCAGGAGCTTTAAGTTTTGGAAGTATTGGATTCGATGCAAACACACCGCCTTCTGGAACGTTAACAAATACAGGAAATTTAACTGTAACTGGAACATTAACAGTAGATACATTTTCTGTTCGACCAACAGTTGGTGGAGCAGTAACAGTCACAGGAGCAACAGTAACATTCCCGGTAACAGGATATAGAAATTATCATATTATGGTAAAGGATGTCCAAACTACTACCACCACCCTTCCAAGATTTACAGTTTCTATGAGTAGTGGTACAGCAACCTATACTGGTGATACATACAGTATTGCCGCATCTCAAACGAATACAGCGTGGACAACTTTAATTCCTATTCAAATTGGAGGATGGGCTTCCACTTCCGTAATCAATGCTAACATACATTTTCAACAGATGACTTCAACGACCTGGCAAGTATATGGTACTGGAAGTAGAAATGATGCTGGTAATACAAATGGATATCTATATCAAGGAACTGTAACAACTACTGTTGCAAATTCCATTACTGGTGTATTACTTTTAGCAGGGGCTGGAACATTTTCTGCTGGGACGTCAAATTATACAAAGTCTTCTTAATTTAGTAGAAGACTTATATAATTTACACCAATGAAAAACATCTTCTATCGCAAATATAATTGCAGTATCGAGGCCCCACACTTCAAAGGGCAGTCAATTATTACAGACACTATTACTTCTACGGGATCTATCATTCAAATGACGGGAAGTGATCCTTTGGATACCGGTGCCCATTCTATAACCGCAAAACTGTTTCCCATGATAAATTATACAACATTTTGTGGCACTCTAGATCTCTATCTTACAACCCTTAATGGTAGTAAAAACCACGTTATCATGTGTGTTTTAAATAAGACGCTAACAACAAATACAATCATAACGTATCAAAGCATTGGAAACCTTACCAATCCTTTTGCTGAAATAAATGGGAAAAACTATGCGGTATATACTGGCGATGTAACACTATTGAAGTGGAAATTTTCAGGATATGGTATTTTATAGTATGTAAAGTTAATTTACACCAATGACAACATTGCAGAAATTAATCGTTCAAGGAGAATTACAGGTCATTACAGAGATTAATAGTAATTTCAACACCAATGGAAAGATCACATTTTTGCTTCCTGATGGAACAACACAATTCGGTCAGATACGAAGTACTGGGGTGTATCCATTTGGAAACTTGTTTATCGACTCTAGTGGTATGTCCCAAGGAGTAGTGTTTAAAACTGATGCAACTCAGGGATCTCCCTCATTAGGAGGATATGGAAACCCCTATACTACACAAATAACACCACTTGGAATGTTTGGGCAATATCTTAGTCTCACACAGGGTGCACAGAAAGCAAATTCTGTCGGCACTATTATTCAGATCACAGACGGTACGGTACTGATCAAAGGTGAACGATACTCTACTGCAATTAATACTAATCCTGATTTTAGTACTGATATTAGTTGGTTATATCAGCGATATTTTAAACCCTATGAAAATATTCACATGGCAGTAGGTGCATATTCAGGAGAGAAAAGCGTGTTTGGATTCTCTACTACAACCGGAGACCCGACATACGACCCTTTTGGTTATGTAGGACTTAGTTGGGGAACTCCACAGACAGTCAGAAAAGCATTGATCTGGGATAAGTCCAGAAATCTGTTTGCCCAAAATAATCTGACTGTCATCGGAACTGTGACAGCAAGTGCTTATATTGGCCTCCCACTACCAAGTTTCTTACCTATAACTCTAGACCCTCCTAATAATAGAGTCGGTATCAATAAATTAACCCCAACTGAAGCATTAGATGTTTCTGGAAATATTCTGGCGAGTGGATCGGTAACGGGGAATACCCTTGTGGGAACTGTATCTACGGCAGCCCAGCCAAATATCACCTCGGTGGGAACATTATCATCACTCGGAGTCACAGGAACCATGACTGCTGGGACTGTGAGTGCAACCACCTATGTCGGTCTTCCTGCCACAAATGTATTGCCAATCACCTTGGATACGGTCAACAATAGAGTGGGAGTCAATAAAACAGTCCCTACCCAGGCTTTGGAGGTAACTGGAAATATACTAGCCAGCGGATCGGTGACGGGGAATACTCTTGTTGGAACTCTGACGACGGCAGCCCAGACCAATGTGACCTCACTGGGCACTTTATCTGCGCTCACGGTGACGGGAGATGTAACCATCGACAGCAGCACACTGAAAGTGGATTCTACCAACAATCGAGTAGGAGTCAACAAATCTGTTCCTACACAAGCGTTGGATGTAACTGGAAATATACTGGCCAGTGGAACAGTGACTGGAACTTCTCTTGTAGGAACTCTGACGACGGCAGCCCAGACCAATGTGACGTCACTGGGAACTCTATCTGCGCTCACGGTGACGGGAGATGTCACCATCGACAGCAGCACACTGAAAGTGGATTCTACCAACAACAGAGTGGGAATTAACCAAGCAACACCATCTTACGCACTGGATGTCACTGGTATTGGGAGAGTGAGTGACAACGTCTTAGTAAATACTGCTGCTATCCATAGCAGTACTGGAACTCCAGAATCCGTTAAAACTGGACCCATTGGTTCCATATACATGAGGACCGATGGAAGCGTTAATACCGCCGTTTATTTCAAGACATCTGGAACTGGAAATACAGGGTGGACTGCTATTCCTACGACAGTATCATCGGGACCAACAGTCACTGATAACATTCTAAGCAGCCCTTATACATATACTGGAGGTTCTGTATACAATCTTCAGAGTGCCACCCTTAGTCCTGGAACGTATATGGTTGGGATGTTTGTTACTGTGTATGGTAATCCTAACGGTACTATAACTTGTGGAATACAAACTACATCAACTGCGACTCCTGTAGCACCAGCTGGACCTGGTTCGTTGGATGATTTTATAATAGGTAATTTTTTTCAACCTGGCTACACTAGCCTACCTGGAAGCTATATAGAAAATTGGACACACTGGTTTAAACTCTCTTCTACAACAACTCTCTACCTAAATATCTATAGGGCGACTGGTGCAACAATGAACTTTCCAGCTAATGGAAGCGGGATTCGAGTCGTCAAGCTCGCCTAGGTGTCGGGCTAGATATTATCGGTGGCATGGGTAATAAGGACAGGTTGAAATATAGTTTCCATTACTGGTAATATTCTTTAATAAACTTCTTAATTTAAAAAGTATGAGTAATGTTATGATATACACATGTCACGGAAACCATTCGGACAGGAGAAAGAACCACCGTCTTCATCTTTAAGGTGGTATACATAATCCTATCAATGTTCTTCCAGTACCCTGATCCTGTCGCCGACATCACCACTCCAGGATTATTTATGCTCTCGCACCACAAGGTGTATGCTGTTCCTATATCATTCATATTACATGTATCCATCACCTTAGGAGGTATCTTATTATTCTTCGCCTCACTCATGCACATAACTGACGACATAATGTTGACACCATAGTCATCCGAAGTCTTGGAAATGTAATGGCCATTATTCATGTACTCAATCTTGTATACTGGACTCGACTGAATAAGCTCCTGGAGGCATACTGGAAGATAGAGGGGATCACTGGAATCATGTTCATCAATCTCCATATCATCAATTCTCAAAAGAATATCCCTCACATCATTGATTCCAAGAATGGTCTTTCGGGTTGAATAAACATTGCTCTGAAGATAGATCTGGTATCGGGCCACATCGCTGTGCATGTAACTCCCATTAGAGATGCTAGATACAAGGCTTTTGGCTCTGCGGTTCCACTCATAAATAGATGGAATACACGGACCATCATTCCCTTGGCATCGGCTGCAAGACATCGCCCTAGAACATTTGTACTTGAGTCCCACGCATTTGCTACACGCTGCCATCAGGACAAAGTCGATCTTGCCGGTGACATTGACTGTGGAACCATCAGACCAAATGGATATTAAGGAACATCCAGTCAAAATGGTAAGCCCAATACATGTTGATCCTTTCCATCTCATCTTGCATGATAGTCGCACAGGGATGCTGGCAAAACTTGAGAATATTCCATTGAATTTCCATGGGTAATGATCGAGGAACCGACATACCTTTTATTCCACACAGCTCGCTACACTTCTCCTTTGGTTGGGAATTATCCAGAAGGCTCATCTGGGGAAGACAGGCAGCCCAGAACCTAGTTGGAATGCTGACTACAACAGAGTTCATGTTACCATCCAAACCAAACACCATGGCCTTTGTACACCTGCTGTGAACACCTTTAATGCCTGACTGGAACAGAAATGTCTCCAGCTTGTAGTTGGTAGGAGACTTGCTGTGATAGTCCTCGGCAATCAATCTGAAGTGAGAACAGACTACATCTCCATCAGCCACATTAAACTTGGGGTTGGGGATTATCATCTGGGTCACTTGAGAAGGGATCCTAAAAAAGCCATTAATATAGTCATTGGAATGCTCCTCTCCATGAAGATCGATCTCCTTGACATCAACATATTCATTCCAAAACACAAAGGCCCGGTAGCCATAAATCTCAGCAACAAACTTCTCGAGGTCGTTATCAATAAGACCCCAGTCAAATCCATCCTGATCACATCCATCAAAGTTATCCATGAACTCGAGTTCCTCGTCACAATCCTGTAAAATATAGAAAAGAATTTAATTGTTGTGTTAAAATAATGTATATGTTATAATCACTGATTGGACTTTTCTTCTAACTCGGCAGCATACTGCTCATTGACTTGGTCCCAGGCACCTCCAGCATATTGTGCTACTATATCCGGCTCCTCCATGATATCAATCTCTTCAGACTTGGGACACTGTTTCAAAACAATACACCCATCCACCTCTTTAATGTGTACTACCATGCGGCTGAATTTCAAGGTAATAGGTCTAGTGCTACGCACCATAATGGTAGCTTTCTGGTCCTTGAGAATGTGCATGGTGATAGAGGACATGGTCTTGAGGATAGGATAACCTGGAGATAAGATCTACACCGAAGTGTAGGCAGCGCAAAGCATACAAAGAAGTCAGGAGTCCATTAGTCTTGAATCTTGTTACTCGGAATCATAGGGAGAAAGATAAGGATTCTCCCATTCGAAGTCCACAAGTGTCTCTGTATCAGAATCCTCATACTCATTTGTCATGTAATAGAAAGGAGTATAATTGAAAGCCACAGTCGCATCATCATCATCGTATTCCAATTGCCTCCCGTGCCAACGTGGCGAGAGTTGTCTTTCCTCAATCATGAATACATCAGGATTAAACCTAATGCGAGCCTCTTGGGTATCAGGAGAACCAAACACTTCTTCGTCCTTTCCTTCACTGTCATCATCATCACTTGAAAGATCAGCTGTTCTCTGACGCCACAATGTAAGAGGCTCGTTATAATCATCGATTGGGTTTTGAATGGCATCTAATTGAGCCTGTAAAGACAGTTCCAATTGTATCATACGGTCGATTTGATCTGTCATGCTATCCAAAAGTCGCTCACTCCTCTCGGATACTTCAGCCAAAAGAGGGTCGGTATACTGAAATTCCATAACGGATCTATATTACGGGAAAAAAACATAAATTACGGAGTTGAAGTTCAGTAAATTGTCGCGCCAAAAACCAGACCCCCTTGAAGTTTGCGCCAAAAAATCAGACCCATTTTAAAGTTCGCTCCATAAAACCAGACCAAAGATTTACCTCCTAAAAAAACCAGCCCCCCCCCATGTCCCCCTCAAATCGCAACAGGCCCCCCAAGTCGCCCCAAGCCCCAAACCCCCCAGAAAAGGTAAATCGCACCCCTACCTGCCCCTCTACTCCGGGGATCACTCCGAGCCATTCGTTGAATGGGTGGCTGTCAGCGCTCCGGAGTACTTACTCCGAGGGATCCTCATCCCTCCGAACCAAAATTTCAAATTTTCACACCCATAATGACGTCATACCACACACTTTCGCGCCAAAATTGACACTTTTCGCGCCAAAACGGGGGGGTCAGGTAGGGG
>PJEL010001413.1_pt1 | contig 24471 bp, 22 predicted proteins | sample 1853271 | NCBI WGS metagenome assembly PJEL01 (sample SAMN08108733, study PRJNA415343) | Invertebrate metagenome, whole genome shotgun sequencing project. | host: Globobulimina | place: Sweden: Gullmar Fjord | collected 2015-08
ATGAATCCACCCATATCATCCACCCATATCATGGGCCATATGCATATCAGCTGGTAGATGACATTCTCATCCTACCTTGGGATATGCACTACTCTCACTGATTGTTGAATTATTATTGTATTCTATTTTATATTTCTACTATCAATCAATCAATATGTGGTGTTGATCTGATGTCTGTCAGTGGTTGCAAAAGATTTCATTTCATTCATTCGGAATCACGTGCACCAATCACACAACTACTGTACTGTGCTGTGGTTTCTCATGGTGGTATTCGCATCATAGATCTGTCTGATACTCGTGATTTTATAGTAGTTGTATACAAGGACATATAGGAATATGCTGGGATCGGTGTACCACTGGGGGTTGGATACGAGACGTGGTGGACGAGTTGGCAAGGTTTGGACTCCTGGTGGATATTCTTCTTCACGGGATGGGGGTGATGTGTCTGGTTCTTCATCTACGATGCAGTGTGATGTCTCCTATGGGTCTGAAGCAGAATATATAGCAGAAATGGTGAAGCAAAGCTTCCACAGGTGGGTCTCTCTTTGTTTGTATTCTCCTTGTTGCTGAATATATTCTTGGGGTTTTTCCTTGTTATATATGCTCTCATTCATCATATATATTACATACTACATATACATTGTAGGAAACCAAAGGAGACTGCGTCGGCAATTCTTGATAGTATAAGTGAGATTGATAGGATACACTTGCTCTTGGCAATGCAAAACAAGGCTAGTAAAGCAAACATAGAGGTTCGAGATAGAGAATATATTGATGATTTGGTAAAGTCGATACAGAAATCAGAGGCTCATCAACATCTGTCGAGGGGAGAAATAGCGAATGCTCTGGCATATCAGAATATGTTGCAGCGATATAGTAGTCACTCGAATCAACCTCCGTCGTGGAGACAGCTCTCTGGAGTCATGATTGCTGCAGGATTGCCGTTTGTTGGGTATGTACATGTGCCTAGTATGTGTGTTGATTTCTATCTATTCATATATGTACATACTATACAATCAAATTGCAGGTTTGGATTCACAGATAATGCAGTCATGCTGTTGGCAGGAGAGGCCATTGACAATGCTGTAGGGATGCATCTAGGTATCACCACACTGGCATCTGCTGGCCTGGGTAATATAGCAGCAGATGTGGTTGGTGTGAGTGTGACACATCAGATCAAAGAGAAATCTCGAAAGATAGAATGGGCTCAGCCTCCTCGGTTATCTACTATTCAACAGGCCATGAAGTCTGTGAGGGCTGCCAAGATGACTGGGGCTGCTCTTGGTGTCTCTGTTGGATGTCTGCTTGGTATGATTCCACTCTTTTTCACAAGCCCAGGATTTTTCGATACTGAAGATGGAAGCTCACATACAAGCAAGAGCCTGTGTGATGACGCATCTAGTCCTGGTGATATTTGAATGTAATGACTGGCCCTTGGCCCCTATTATTTTTCCCTCCTGGTATGACGACAAGACTTGGTTTCTTTCCATGTGACAAGGAATACCGCAGAAATCTCCATCGCCGTGACCAGCGACCCTTTTGCACAGGTCCCATACTGCTCCAAAGAAGAATAGTGTATAGGGTTGCAGCACTCTACCCGACGTCTATCTCTATCACCACCGCAGTAGATGTGTACCTATACGTATTCTTACTACTACATATACTACTAGTATAATGAATGATTGCGACATCGCCGTGGTATGTGTTTGTGTTCTGCTACCATGTATGCTTTCTTTCTTGGGAAGACAAACATACATTGGCAGTCAGTCAGCCCGAGAATACTCCACGTCGGTGGGGATGGACACGTACTTTGTTGATGTGTATACATGCTGCATGGTATTGTACCACATACCGAAGCAAATCCAATGACTGTAGCAGGAGTAGTACATGTACTTGATGGACTCACAAAGTTGACCCCTTTCAAGGGGTCTTGAGTACTACCACTATTGTAATACCGAGTAGTATACTACAGTGGTACGAATGCTAGTAAACCACTAGTTTACTGCGTGTATTGCAATAGTATTGCATGGAATGATGATACATGCAAGACCATGCATGAGAAGGTACCTCCGGATGTAGTAGTACCTCTTGCTTCACCATGGGAACATCCGTTACCTGTACGGGATCGATCCCAGGGACAACCTGGGTCATTAATTTACTACTGTTGGACAGTTCTACATACGTCGAAAATAAAACTCTATTCTATGCACTATAATCTCGTATTTATACATGTATACGAGTTGTATAGTGTTTGTATAGAATCTGAGACAACCTCTGACGGATCCGTCGTGTAGCACTAGGGTTGACGTTGCTGACGTAGCAGCTGACCTCTCTTCTCGTTCCAAGGTACACACATAGCATTGCTTATATATAGTACTATTACATAGCCGTGCGAGAGCAAGCACGTCAGGGGTACATGAGCATCTCGGGAGGAGCACAGAATCAGGACACTAGAATGGCTCAAACAATGGCAGGGTCAGGAATGGCCGTAGCACAAGAATCTCTTCAGGCAGCACATACTCACAGCATAGATCAACTGAAATTGATGTATTCTATGCTTCATACTCCTCTAGAGATTAACGTGGCATGTGAGAATACAGAATGCAACTCACTGCTCAAAGTGTCTGTTCCTGACAATGTGAGTCGACTGGCGCCCCCAAACCTGGTCATACGGTGTGCTGGGTGTACTAAATTATTATCTGTATCACTTCCTGAAGAAACATATATTCAGCATCAGATTCAGAGGCTGGAGACTATTCGTAAACGCCAGCATCAAATGGAGCAGATGCAGGCACTTACACAAGAGGTGCAGCGGCAAAAATCTGAGATTGCAAAGCAGATGGATGCTCTGATCTCGCAAGATAATGCGTGGAGTACTCCCAAGGAGCAACAAGGATTACAGCAAGAATCAGAGAAAACGGGGAATAACGTGCTGGAGACTCCTGATGTTCCAAATGACCTTGTCCAGCGTAGGGATACATGATGATCATCTTGCTTGTATATAATATGGTGTATTGTTACACACGATCTTTTTTCTTGTAATGAAGCTTACACAGTATATCTTATGAGGTCGATGACAATATATTTTGAGCCCACTCTGGCAGATTGTGTACAATCTGCAACATCATATCTGGATGAGTCATGCCATGGAGTCTGACCAGGTGGAATGTCATGGCAATCAACGAGAGAAGAAACACAATCATAATCACTGTGTACATTGATCCAAATTCATTTGATGATATATCTGTGAGCGTGGCGCTTGCGTCAGCAGAAACAGATATAATGGCACTGTCATCTGGGGTAAATGTCACTGCTGTTGCAAATGTGAGATGGGCCCCCTTCACAAGTCGGGTTCTGCGTAGACTTGTGGCATCTACAAGACACTGTTCAGCATCTGGAGTCACAACAGCCAGTTTTGAACCATCATGACTGATTTCAAAACCACTGATCGGAGATGGAGCTATGGGACGCTTGCTCACCCCATCCAGATGGATACTGCCATCCTCATGCTGCCTCCATCTGACAATATGGCCAATACCTTTGACATTGGCAGCCCCATACAATGCTATTCCTTTATCATCGACTGTAGATACTACCCTAAATAATGATACTCTTGGAAGATTGCTCGGCTTTTCAAGGTTGCACATGTGCCTTCCATCCTCTAGATTCCACAAGGAGCAGCTTCCAGACTCATCAACAGCAATCAAAATACCATTGTTATGGGCAGGACTAAAATCTACGTTTCTAACTCCTTTTCTCCTATCTTTACTAACATCAAATTCTCCTTGTTTCTTTAACGAGGGCCAAGCAAATACGTGCACCTTTCCATCTTCTGTCCCCATGGCCAGGGCTGTACCATCAGAACTACATGAGATGCATTTTACAACACCGACAAACGAGCATTTCTCTGCTGCTGACTTCACAGCTGGCAATGGCCATGATAACACCGGCAGTGCTTCTTCTTCACTCTTTTCAACCCTAACTATTGTAAACCCACCCACAGCCAAGGAGACGACAAGAGCTTTCCCAGAAGGATGTATTTTCATCCTATACGGAACATCCTCCCCCAACGTAAACTTGCTCAATTCTTCAGAGAGTTTATCCCCTTGACGCTGCACCAAGATTATCCTGGATTGTGTACAGAGAAAAGGGTGAAAAAGACAGTTTCATTTCTGTTGACTCGGTCAGCACACGTACTTGTTTTCAATGCCATTATTACCTCCACCACACATGTATCCAAATTCATCAAACCATTCTATGGCATACAGTGGTGCCCCATACTTTTGTAATTCAACCTTTGGCATGGTTCAAATCAAATCAGCTTTCACAACTGCCACCGAATGTCGCAACGTCAATCTTTAGCTTCGGATACGATATTCTCGTAGTTGATATACAATAGTTCAATTATTTTGATATAGATAACAGGTAGAGCTGTGGTATTCTATTCAGTTGCCTTGTTTCTGCATTCTTCACGTTCACCATGGTGGACTCTCTAGACCTTTCGAGCCCTTGTTCTTTGTTTTGTAGCACTCTCGACTACTTTTTCTCCTACCTGGAGTCCTTTCCTTCTTCTAACATCATCTATGAGTCTCTTGGCGAGATTTGGGGCACCAACGCCTTGACCTTCTTCACCAAATTCTTCTCTTTCTTCTTCTGTTGATGGCTGGAAGAATGGGTCTAGGTCAAGTCTCCCCCAATGGGACAGCATTAAGGATGCAGAGGCACTTCCTGATGACTTTCGTCGAAGTTCATCTGCAAATCCGAATGAAGCCTCGACGGGGAGATGAGCTAGTACGATGAATAGTCCAGATCCCTCCTTGAGTTCCTCTCTGAGAATCTTTGCTCGTCTTCTTCCAAGCACAGCGTACACTGCCGCCAATCCCTCTGACGAGGTAGAAATCTCGCAGAGAAAATGGGCTTCTACAATTCTAGGTTTGTTTTCTACTATTGCCTTGCGTATTCCTTGCCTGACCGTTGCACTCACTTGCCCATTAAATGGCCCAAAGACATCTTCTTGAGTAAGAATTTGCCGCTCGCCATTCTTGGAGACAGAAAAGAGTAATTTTGCCTCAACCTCGACCAAGAGACCTCGAAGTGGCTCATCACACAGAGGCCCAGATAAAGATGCCATTTGGAACCCTGTAGAGATTCCAGAGACAACTGAATGAATTGCAGATACTGTTGCTTGAATCAACTGTGCATCATCTCCATCTGCTTTCAAGATCCCAGCTTTATCCAATAATGTACGTGCCAATGATGCCATGTCGCTTGACACATCATGTGTACCTTGTACAAGTCCTAGTTGCCGAGATACAATGGGGTCTCCTATGGGTATGCAGACTTGAACAATGTCAGCAGTCTCTGGCTCGTCTTTGATCTCTTCTAATTCATCCTGGGTGTGTTTGGTATCTTTACTTTTAGAAACCTTGATGATATCTTTATCTTCCACCTTCCAAATGCTCTCCTGATCCTGTTGAGCTGAGGTGGACAGGAGGACATTGGGTCCATGTCTTTTGGGGCCCAACTGCCAGATGCGCATGGCAGGTTTGGTATTATCTGATACATCCATGGTGCTCGTGAAACATTCACGCAACTCGTCGAAAAAACTTTTGAAAGACTCGTTAGATACTTGTACATTTGAATCTTTGCTAAATGTTCGTGAGAGTATCTCCTCCATGTTCTCAATATCCGAGCAGACCTTGTCTGGTAAGGTATCCACACGAATCCGTATGCGGCATCCTTTTCCAGCTGTAAACACCTCGATGATCTTGGAAGGTGCTGCATCGTCAGCAATTGATTCCTTGAACCTAACAATTGGGGGTGATACAACGAGTTTCACTTTGGCAAATCTCTCTTTCAAGTCTTTGATGCATGTCTCCAAGTGTATTTCTCCTGCGGCACTGACAACATGTTCTCCACTCTCTTGCAAACTGACCTTGACAAGAGGATCTGCACGATGCAACAATTGCAATCCTTTTTCTAATGCGTCCATATCCTCAGGATGTGCTGGTTCCACGGCTACTTGCACAATTGGTGTTGCTTGGAACATGAGTGGGGCAATGGGTCTGCATAAATGTGTCGAGGAAAGAGTAGCAGATTTCAGAATGGACGTCTCCAAGCCAGATAAAGCTAAAACGTTACCCGCTGGTACTTGATGAAGCGTTTCGAGACCTCTACCCATCATTAAATAGAGATCTCTGATCTGAACCTTTGCTATGGATGATGACATGTGGGCATCTTCAACACCTGGGTTGTAGTCTGCTTGCAGCACATACACATCCTGGTTTTCTTTAATATTGCCCGCAAAAACCCTTCCAAATCCTAGAAAAACTTCTTCACGTGGGTTGAACGACCTTTGATCGGGTTTTCGTGGTAGACTTGTCGCTGGGACTGAGACCATCTTTGAAACATATAGCACAAGTGGGGCTGAATCTCTGGTATCACAGCAGCGAATTGCAGTCTCAATAGATGCCAAAGAAGCTGCCAGATCATCATTACTTTTCAAGTCACCCAAAGATTTGGGTAAATATCTCGAGATCCTGTTTGGCGCTGCTTGTTTTGGGTTTGGCAGATATGTCACTCCCATTGTCAAGATTGCACTTGACAGTGAAAGCCAGGACCTCATCAGGGCTCGAAGGGATACACGGGGATCAGAATGAGTCACTGCTTTCTGAATACCATCCCCCAGAGATAGCTTGACAGCAATGGAAGAAAGAATAGTCTTGTGATCCTCGTGAGGCATGCATGCTTGATATGCCTTCCATATAGGATCCAGAATCCAGCTCACGAACAAAGGAGAATGGCCAGTTCCTGTCTTGATTGGCATAATTTTCTTTGATTTTGAGCTAAAATAATAGTTTCCCCACAATGCTTTGTGCAATGGTTCAGCCTTGCAATTCAACTTCCCTGCATATATCTGTGCAAACTGTTGAATTGTGAATGCCCACCCATCAAAAGCACTCCCAAATGCGACATTGCCCTTTTCCGGAGAAAAATAGTCCTCATCGTCTTCATCATCGCCATGTACCGCGGGGTCAGTATGCTGCTCTCCTTGGTATTCAAGGAACGCATCTGCTTCAGAGATGAAACGTTCAGATTCAAATGATGAAACAATCATATTCACATTGTTGACTATGGACACTATTCTCGAGTATGCATCATGAGGATCCAGCTCAAGTTCTAATATTAACCTATCTATCTTGTTCACTACCAGACACATTTCTAATTTCTCTTCCCAGGCCTGCCGCAGGACGGCATGTGTCTGAATACACACACCTTCCACAGCATCGACGAGAACAAAAGCACCATCACTCAAACGTGCAGCAGTCGAGACTTCACTGCAAAAATCAACATGCCCTGGAGAATCGATGAGGTTGAACAAGTACCCGTCACGCTCCAGTGAGCTTTCTCCATTCCTTGAAGTTCCTTCTGGTGTTTTAGGGACATGCAAGAGTGAAATCGAGGAGCTCTTCATTGTTATTCCTCTCGCCTGTTCATCCTCATTACTATCCATATATCGCAATTCTCCAGCTAGACGAGGGTGGATTAATCCATTCGATGCTATCAAATGATCAGAAAGAGTGGTCTTGCCATGGTCCACATGTGCCAATATGCATACGTTACGAATCCTCTCTGTCTGCCTCTGTAAGCAGGATATTGTACTTGTACTCACCTCCATGGTATCTATTTAAATCTAAATTGATGAAGAAAAGACAATGCATCACAAATAAATGACGGAATGACTAAAAATGATTCGGTCAAGTCATCTCCTGGGAGTGTCATGGGACAATGAATATATGAGGTCATTTCATTCGAATTAACGCCTGATATTTATTTATTTTCACATTTTTGACATACTTTACAGTATATTAATAGATTTACACCTCAGAACACGCATAGATGGCTGACCACCATTGGCCAACCCCTACAGATGCCACGAGCCTGGCGCAGGGGAAGGTATTAGGAGCCTGTGATGGTCGATCGACGTCTGAAATAGTTGTTACGATAGCTGGGGATGGGATATCAGTGATTCACATGGAGACTTTGGTGCGTTTCAGAACACCCATGCATTGGTCCAGTTGCATGCTGCTCTCTGAAGGACGATTTCACATCCTGCGTTTGTCGTTTTGAAATGATCCATTTTCATCATTATTTTCATATTTATACAGGAAATACTCCAATCCTGGGCGTTTCAAGAGGAAGCAGGCTGCGAGCCTTCAGGTCCAGCTTGTCTCCAGAAAAGTGGCGGTTATTTTTGTGTGCCAATGGAGGTTTCGAATGCTAATAGATCTTCTAGTCGACGTAAAAAGGAACCAACGTTGTCTTACTTCCTATATGTGTGGAGGATGACTGATGTAGAATCGAAGAGTATTAGACATGTGTCAACAAAAGTTGAACTTTCTTCGTCAGCTAGATATATTCTGCCCATAGTGTGTAATTCCCGGACATTCTCGGGGAATCGGGATTGCCTCAAACGTTATTCGAAAGGATTTGTTGTGATAACAGATGATGACGTGGCGGGCGTCTTGGATACAGAGACGAGTAGACTGGAACACATAGAGCTGCCCAAGACTGGCAATGGAATAGTGTCGGCATCGTGTCATGAAAACGGCCTCACATTGGCGTATACAGAGTCGCAAGGCAAGAAAAGTGCCAATGATTTGTATGTTTCTAGGATGTCGTTTGGCCAATATCCATCTTTGCTGGAGCCCAGAACATGGAAGCTGGACATTGAGGATGGGGCAACCCTGCTTCATGTTACTTGCAGTAAAGAAAAGGTAGTCGTGGTACTTTCAAACGGGACTATTCTTGTGTATGATATACCAGAAAATTCCAATAGTGATACGTTATCGCCATTATTCTCAAGAAGGCTGCGGATGGACTCGGTATCAGGACAAAAAAAGGGCAAAAAAAGAGGTGCTGCAGGTGCATCTGGTTTGGATGGAGAGTTGAGGGTATTTATTGATAGTTTTTCGAGAGCATTTATCTGTAGACATGATGATAAGTCTCTGTTAAAAATAGTGACAATCGATCTTTTGTATGGAGGTATACTCTGGGTTGGATGTATTGAACGGAATGGCCCAAATGAACTCGTCACACAGGTATGTTCTGATTGGTATATGTGTCATGACGCACGGTTCTTAAGATCTGCCTCCGAGATTCGTATATCTCATTGTTACATGGAGGACACATTGAGTCATTGCCGTGCCATAGCATGAGAAGTTTGTGGATCAATGTGTGCGTTTTGTACATGTTGAGTTTGTCAAATCTTCAATGCTCATGGACCATGGCCTATTTGTGTTTTTCTTTTCCACGAAGAGGCGGGTTCATTTGCATGTACATTCATAAAGCAGTTGATGCAAGGGCTGTATTTTGATTCATCGTATACTGTTTTATCTTTCAGGCCATCATGAGTGGGGAGGAAACTGTTGATGTGTGCCTTGCACTAGGAGGATCAAGGGCCATCCGAATCGCAGCAGATATTCCAAAAGTCACCCTTGCGTCACTAGTAGGATCAATGCGTATTCAAAATACTGTCAAAGCAAATGAATCTGCAAAATTGAATCCATTGGCATTGAATGCAAAATTGGTATTGGACAGTGATTCTTTAGCAGAGATGAATGAAAGCACACGACTTGGAAAAGTTAAAATTGGTGTTACACCCCGCAAGGGTTTCGGATGGCTTCAACCTTGCTCCAAAGTACTATGGGAGCCTAGTGTTAATGAAGAATTTGAGCAACAGGAAAAGAAATTAGCGACCATGGTGAGAGCCAAAAAGGTGGGGAATGATTCAAAATCAAAATCAGAATTCCTCAAGGCAGTCACACTTGGCCTGAATATGTGCAAAACGTCAGATGTATCATTTTCAAGTGAAATATCTGCTGGAATACTGACAACATTGATCGGTACGTCGAGAAAATGATATAATCACGGTGTTGTGGCAATGATGATTTACAAAGCTAAAGTAGATAGAGACAACTGAAATTCTTCATGAAGATACACTTTGTGGGAATCTCTCTGAGCCACCATATATCACGTTATACATATCTATTGAACTGAAATGATTCCTATGTATGTCTTGTTATATACATAACATCTCGTTTTGTCTTTTGCAGATGGCAAACAGTGGGACTCGATAGGCAGCTTGCTCATGTATAGTCATCCTCAAACCCTATCACACTGCCCAGGCGCAGCTGCTGCATTGGCGAAAAATGCTCGATACGTCGAACTTTTTGCTTTATTACGAAATGTATCTGACATATCACCCCAAGAACTGTCCTCGGTGATCAAAGCCTTGATAGGAGCCTCTGGTCCTGAGTATGACGTGACTAGTGAGGGGCTAATGTCCTCCCTCTCGTCCAATGCCGAAGAGCAGATACGAAAGGCAGAGACATTCAAAGAAACAAATGGTGATATCAAAGTCGATTCAGATGAAATAACGGCAGCAAGACTCGCAGCTGCACCTATTCATGGATTCTCCCAGAAACAGCTTGTGTGCCATCCTTTGTTAGGATTGATTCCAAACCCAGCCCTGCTATGTGCAGCAATGAAACGACTTCACTCCCAATCGTTGATCTATCTCATACACTACTTAAGCAGGTGGTTCAATAACATCGTGGAGCTAGATGTGATACAAGGTGGGGAGTCACCAATGTGTGACCTTGCTCATGTTCCTTGTTTGGATACAGTCATCACATGGCTTGCAGCAGCCGTCGATGCAGGCAATCTACGCTTATCAACAACAGAACAAGGTATCGAGGTGTTGAAGAAACTACGCGAGGATCTTCACGTGCATATTAAAGCTATACAGTCACTTGGAGCTTTATCAGGAATTCTTGAGCATTTGGAAAAAGCCCGCCAGAATACGACGACTCAGACCCTCCAAAACACTCCTCAAGGAGTGTTTACGTCTGAATGTTTCTCACTTTGATTACATCACACGTCCATGTAATAGACACGTGTACGCATTCTATATAGTGTATATATTCATCAGGCATCCTCTTTACGAACAACAAGCACCTTTGGTCCCGCCTTTTCTTTCTCTTCCTGCTTCAAAACCTGAAGCTTTTGATAGTTGTACACCGCCACCCCAGTACAGCAGAAGATATATCCAACCATGTTCAGTCTCGTCACAGGTGCATGGAACACTGTATATGAGAAGAATATCAGCAACCAATCTTTAATAACACCAGCTATATTCATCGTCAATGCTGATGTTTTCCCAATCAGCAAGAATACTGCAAGATTCAATGAAAAGGCAATGAGCCCATTGCCCAAGAGTACTACAGGATCAACAACAGGAGGTTCCAAGAGTATTTGCTTCATTTCAACAATTACCCATGGTACCGATAGGCATGCAAAGCATGCTGGAGATACGTAATACAAGCTTTGAAGTGGATTCAATTTGATCCCCTTTCCTGCCATCAATATCTGCACCAGTGTCAGCCTTGCAGCTTCAAACAGCAATGCCACAAGTTGCTGCAGCAACCCTTTGGTCACCAGATTCTCCTCCCCAATAGCACATACTAGAACTCCAAAAGCTATAAGGATCATATTCAGTGCCGAAGACGTACTAAACTTTTCTGTGCCAAGGAAAACACCGCAGGTATATACCAGGCCAGGCATCAATGACTTTGTCATCTGAATAAACGACACGGACAGGTACAAGTACGCAGAGTTCGAAAGCCACAGACTCGCCGCATACAATACTCCGATCGGGATGACCCGACGGACGTATTCAGAACAAGGCATGTTGTGACTCTTGACAAGTTTGAAGACCCGGACACACAAGAACCCAATACTAGAGCAGATGAACATATGCCACAACGTCAGGGTTATTGGAAATGGGAATCCAGAGTATGCTAGCAACCATTTATTCGCCAGGATGACGGCTATAGAGTTTGACATCCATATGAGCACATAAAAGTAGGACCTCAGCACCTTTTTTGCCACGCCAGCAGACTTGACATCTTGCTGCGACATGATGCTCACTTCCTTCCACACTCTAGAAACACAACAATACGAAAGATGATATCTTTTGTATCATACAAGACTCTATCTACACAACAAGCGTGTCAAAGAGACTCTGACGTCAAGGCAACGAACGTCCCAACAACCACGCCAATGCTGGTATTTCTTTGCCAGAGATGGACAGACTATTGAACTATTCAATACGATCTGATATTCTTTACAATCTATGTATGTATAGTATGAATAGAGTACGCATTGCTTCTTGACATTCCGATCGATCAATCGCCGCGGTAGCTTGCAAGCTTGCAAGTCCCAATCGGGACTCACAGTCAAAGGAAGCTGCCTTGTCTGGTGGTCGTTGGTTAGTTACTACTCTTTCATACCATGATTTCATCATTATGCAGATAGTCAGTTTTACGAGTAGAACAGATGTGATGATCGTACTGTACAATCTATAGATCGATCTATAGATCTATAGTCTTGTTCCTATCTATAGTGCAAGAGGGTGGGTGGGTCAGTTCTGACTCTGAGAGTCTGAGAGTCTGAGAGTCTGAGAGAGACGTCGATTGTCATCATTCGACCAACGATCAAATTAACAAAATAAAATTACAAATGAATTATCTGTAACACTCTGAATACAAAAAGAATGGGTCACTCGTCTGACCGACTCTACCATGACAGGTGGCATGGTCGTCGAGAGAATGAACGACGTGGAAGAAAGAGAGACTATGACGATGAAAGAGGAGAATATCGTAGTAGTAGTAGTAGACATGATAGTGGTGTGAAGGCTGCGAGAATGGCGAAATTAGCTGTTTGGAAGGCAAATAAAGCTGCTCAACAGCCTAGTTCTGCTGTTCCAGACAAGGTGGACACGGTAGACGAGGACCCGTTGGACGCATTCATGTCGTCTGAAATTCTTCCTGAAGTGAAAGAGAAGGAAGAAAGAGAACGACGGGAAGCTCTGGAGGAGAAACGGAAGCTGGAGGAGGCAGTAAAACGTGGGCAGATTCCAAAGTCACTGAAGGAACTGATTGAAGATGCTGATGTCGAGGATAGACCAGATTTGGAGGTTGCGATTCCTGCCAAGGCTGTAAAACGTGTCATAGGGCCATCTGGTGAGACTATAAAAGGCATAGAGAAGAAATCTGGTTGTAGAATTCAGGTGAAGAAGAGTGATAGATCAATGCAGCTTGCATTTGGGTCGTCATTTAAAGACCAGGTGGATGCTCATGCGTCAAATACTGGGAAAGATGGCATGGTGACTCTTTGTATCTTTGGAAAAGAAAAGCACTGTCAGATTGCCAAGCAACTGATTATGGAGGTTGTAGAGAATAAAGAAGAAAAGGCAAAACAAAGGGCACGGGCATATGAGAAGAAGAAGGAAGACAAGAGGGCACAGAGACAGTTGTATTACCTGCGGCATTCCAAAGATTACGAAGCACTTGGAGTGCCACTAGGTACATCGAAAGCAGATGTCAAGGTAGCATTTAGAAAACTAGCATTGATCTGGCATCCAGATAAGAATCCAAACAATAGAGACGAAGCAGAGGCTCGGTTCCAAGAGATTAGCAAAGCCTATGACAGTCTGATGGCAACGGACGAAGATAGAGAAGAATTACAATTAAAATATTAATTACTCAATTACTCTACTAGTTTGATGATGACGTGTGACATGGAAACAACAATTTGAATTTGAAACGCGCGAATCATCAACCAACGATATGACGGAGGTGAAACCCGGGAAAAAGAAGACGAGAGCATCAAATAAAAGTATTTTAGGATCTCCTGGAAGTCGATTGAAGAGGATTCGAGCAGAACGTTCTGGGAACCCAGAGGGAACAGAGTTGAATTTTGAACCAACTGAAGATCCTACCCAACAGATTCTCTGTCTGGCTGATGCAGTCCAGGGAGATGCTCTTCCTTCGACGTATTTTACACATAAATCGAGTGGGAGTAGTAAATCGGTGGCAGATCTGGGCATTAGCTTGGCGAATGAGTCTGAACTGAGGGCTCTGGTGGCTCAGTTGCCAGAGAGGCTTTCAGAAGAGAAACGGTTACTTGTAGACCAGTACCAGAAGAATATTGGGAAAATGGCTATACAGTGGAGGGCTGGGTTTAGTTTGTTGTTTTATGGATATGGTTCAAAGTTTGAGTTGTTGCGCACATTGTTGAAAGAGTGTAGTGCAGGGTTTCCTGCTATACTTGTTGATGGCTTATCTCAGCGAGTCAATTGTAGATCCATCTTGATGAATATATTAGCAATAACGAGGGATTGTCATACAAAGAACTTTTCATCCCTGAGTAATGAGGAAATGATACAGGAGATTCGAGAGGAGACTGTGCATCAGAGAATCTTTGTCATGGTGAGTAACATTGATGCACCAGGTTTGAGGAGCTACAAGGATCAAAGAACACTGAGCGAACTCGCGAGTATCCCGCAGTTGCATTTTGGTGCCTCGATAGATCATGTCAATGCTCCTTTGATTTGGGATTTGCAAACAAGGGACCGCTTTTCCTGGTCATGGCACCATGTGCCAACATTCAAACCATATATACGAGAAGTCAGTCAGTCTTCACTACCTTCCCTTTTTCTGGGAAGAAAGTACGTTGTATGCTTGAGAATATCCATGTGATGTTTTCATCCCGGTGTCTTTGTGCAGAGAGGCCTGTACCCAAGAGAGTGCTGCAGTCGTGTTATCTTCATTGTCCAACAATGCACGAGAGGTATTCCGATGCATTGCTGATGCACAGTTAGATCCAGGGGGTCAGGGTGGTATAACCTTCCAGAGCTTGTTTAATGTTTGCAAGGAAAAGTTCTTGGCATCAAATGAAACCATCCTCAAGGCATTCCTTACAGAGTTTAAAGACCATGATATTCTACAGACAAGGTACGTTGTTGATGTTCTTGTACATACTATTGATGATGATTAACATGTACTGATTGATACATGTCGTGTAGGAAAGCAACTGAGGGACATGGTGATGTACTTGTTGTTCCACTAGATGAATCTTCACTCAGAGCTCTTCTTTCCTTGTGCTGAAATAGACCATTTTGATCCGTGTCTCGAGTAATCGATTATTATTGTAATACATGTATTTATATAGTAGACGTAGAACAGCATTATAGTGTCGCTCTCGTAGAAAGTTCTCGCGATGAGCGTAGACCTCACCGTCGAGTTCAATAGCCTTGTCATCTCAAAAACCAAGGCTCGAGGAGGGACGGATGTACGTTGTCATTGAACATCTTGTGCTGATATAGTATCATCTATATATTATCTGATGGGTTCTTGTGCGTATAGGATGATTTAAAGAGGTTACGCTCGTCTCAGATACTCAGGTCGTTGGGCTCAAAGACTGCATTTTCAAAAGCAGCTGATGTTGTGGTACGTGGCTCCTTCTGTCCATGGCTGGTGTGTGTGTGTGTGTGTGTGTGTACTCTATGAATTTATATATATATACTCTTGCAGTCGAAGAATATCGTGTCACTGCGCCGTGTTCTAGCGGATAATGAAGCAGGGTTTTACCAACCTGGGGCTGTCAGTGATCAAGAAGTTGCAGAGATTGAGGATGAAATCGGACACTATATACGTCAATGCAAGAATAACATAGACAAGCTACAAGATTTATGTTCTGAAGAAACTTGGACATCATCCCAAGCTATGGAACATGCGCATAGGCAAGGATGTGTGTTGATCTTGGCAGAGCGGTTGAAACACTGTATTGAATCATTTGAGGGGATGCAAACGGCTCGGATATCCCGCCTGGAAACATCATCACAGTCCAAGATACGACGAACGCCCCCTGCTCGTAGAATAGGTTCAAAAAGTCGCTCTGATGGGAATCCAATGTCTAGATTGAGAAATATTGCTCTAGGGTCACAGCAGGATATGCCGGCAGAAATGTTGCAGGAAGATGTTCAGCTTCAATCTGAGAATTTTGAACTGCAACAAGATTTGAGTCATCTGACCGATCAGGTTCATCGGGCAGAGCAATCTGTTAGAGAGATAGCATCCCTTAACCAAGCATTTAGTGCAGCAATATTTCATCAGGCTGAGCAAATTGAAACCTTGTACAACCAAGCAGTTCAAACGTCGCATCATATAGAACAGGGGAATGTTCAGTTAGAAAAGACAGTGCGGGTGAATACAAGTTCCCAGAAATGCATGTTTTTTCTGTTGCTTGCATTTTCCCTGTTCTTGCTCCTTCTAGATTGGTTTTACAGTTAATAGTCATTTCAATAAAAATCAATATTGATAATCAATCAATCAATCACTCACTTTTTGATTGAGTTTCCATTGCCATTTGTAATAACAGGCATGTTGTATCCCTTGTTGTTTCCAAGGAGTTTTTGGTTGAAAAACTCACGAATCAGAGCACATGTCAAGGGTACTGCAACTGTTGGTCTGAAGAAATCAGTCTTTGGACGCATGCAGGTAGCAACTTCTGCCCACACCGACATGAATCTATCACCAGTTCTCTGTGTCTCATTGGCAACAGCATCCATGAGGATTGGGCAGTGGTAGATAGCCTCGGCAAAGGCCTGAGACCAGTAAAAGTCGTGTCCAAAGCGTTTCATCCAAGCATCCTCAAACTTCTTGGTGGCTTTGGATGAGAAGTTTCCAGCAGCACGCATTTTCAAAATGGATTCTGCTGCAATCTTTCCGCCCATCATTGCTGTATGGATACCTTCTCCTGTAAGTGGATCAATGTGTCCAGCAGCATCCCCAACAATGATCAGATGCTCGTCATAGGTCTTTGGCACTCCCTGTCCTCCAACACGAAGAGATCCTGCCTTCATACGCTGGCATTTTGGTTCTGGACCCATGGCTCTGGAAATGAAAGGATCATGCTTGATTCCTTCCTCGTGAAGACGCTTCAAGTCATCAGCAGTCACGCATCCAAGCTGTCCCTTATCAGCATTCTTTCCAGCTGGGATGAGATAGTAGCAATATCCAAGATCTCCGTCTGCATGTTTGAAAATAGCAGCATATCCTGGCAAAGACCAGCGTGGGTAGAAGCATGCACCATCAAACTCAGTGTTATGGTTTGCAATGTATGCACGTGACGATACACCCAGAGCTGGAGCCTTGCAAAGTCCAAGACGGGTAGCAAGTCTGGAGGTGGCTCCATCAGCGCAAACAAGCATGCGTCCCTTGACCACATCCCCATTCACAGACTTGACAGTCCAAAGTCCCTTTTCTTCATCAAATGTCACATCATTTCCAACCTCAAATTTCTCCATAAGCTGAGCTCCAGCCTCCTGGGCCTTTTTGGCCACCGCATTATCCAAGTGGTATCTCTTGATGGCACACGCAGCAGACTCTCCAAGCTGGTGCACAGAGTTTCCAATGTAGGACAATCCAGCTGGACTCACAAAACCTCCACTGTCGGCATATTTTGCCTTGCCTTCGGCGATTAATCCATCAATAACTCCCATATCTTTCAAAATGTGAATGGCTGGGGTACAAACAGCATCTCCACAGATTTTCTCACGTGGGAATACCTCTTTATCCAGGAGAGCCACCTTGGCTCCCCCTTTGGCGAGATAGTATCCGCACACAGAACCGGATGGACCTGCATCAAACCAGGCACGATATTTCATCACACAGTGCATCCATCTTCATACATCCAACATCGTGTTGAGTTCACGATCGTGTGACAGAAACTGCTACCACACATGTGAGCCACATGTGGCAGATTATGAAAACTTCAGACATACCTGCTCCCACGATTACAGCATCATAGCAATCTTTTGGAAGTGTTTCAGAACTGAATTTTCCAGGGGCGATTGGAGCAGCTTCCCTACGAGCCCTGATTGCCCGCTTCACCAAGTAGCCAGCACCGACCACTGAGATCGCTGCCCCAGCGAGGGCGATTTGAGAATCCCTATCCTTCAGATCAATTGACTTGATGTAGTCCATTGTAATTATGATTTTCAATGTGAGATGATCGCGTGGACAGACTCCATTCGTATGTCCCAGATCAGTTGCTCAACAAGGCAAAAAACCTCAGTGGATAATCGATGATTTTTTTAAATTCAATGTGGAAATTGATTACGTCATTCGGTCAAAGCAGGTCCTGGATGGGAGATATAAATCATCGCATATGTTTGTGGAGGACTCTTTGGAAAAACACGTCATGGGGGTATAGGCTATACTCACAACGGAGAGTCGTATGTCGTCGTTACAAAACTTTATATAGTCCTCGTAGATGAGAGGATTTCGGGAATTCTACCACACGTCGGTCGGACCCTGAACGGTATCACATATCCTTTGTTTTCGATATACATACGTTCAAAACAAACCATGCCATTGATTGATACATAGTATAGTTAGTTCTTAAACTGTAGTGAAGGATGCATCTGAATATGAACCTGTTGTACGAACTCTCGTAGGTATGAATGCATTGGTGAAGGATTTTAACCCACCCCGGGACGCGGAACCGTCTGCTGGAGTGCTGAATCTGGACGAACAGGAAGAGAGATTGTTGGATAATGAAGAATTGTTGCAAAAATGGGAGGGGAAGCAAAGGGGTTCTCATGCAGATTTGGTGGACGAGTTTGGAAGGGTTCATGTGAGCTCTGCTCATGCAGACGAAGAGGAAGTTGCCATGCCAACAGTGTTGACAAAGTTGAAAAAGTGGGCAGATTATGCTTCTGTAGGAGATCCTCTGGAACCCACGAAATTCTTGCCCATGAAGACGCCCATGTCTAAGGAAATTATCGAAAATTGGTCCTTGGAACATGCTCCAAAACACACATTGACAATTGATGAATTGATAGAATCACAGGAACGAGATCATGGGAGGCACGTAGGGCTGATTATTGATCTTGCAAATCATGAATGTTTATATTTGGATGATATATTATCTCACAATGAGAAAACGACTAGGATACTAGAGTACGTCCATATACAGTTGGTTGCCAAGGTTCTTCCTCCAAAGAGCGCTGTAGACCAAGTAGAACGCGTGGCACGTGAATTTTGGTCTAGAAAACCAGATGATTACATAGCGATTCATTGTGCATATGGTTTCAATAGGACTGGGTTTGTTTTATGCTCGTACCTGTGTCAGGCTCATGGTATGAGCGTTGAAGAGGCTCTCGAGACGTTTGCCAAGGCTAGGCCACCTGGGGTCAAACATGCCAAGTTTGTGAATGAATTATATGCCCGGTATGGTCCTTCTATGGTGATTCAGAATAGCGAGGCTTTGGAGAATGAGCATAGTGACGTAGAGAGTCTGTCTCACATTAGTACCAATGATGGTCAACAGGGTGACAAATCACTCACGCAATCTCCTATATCAAAGAAGATGGAAGACTTGGTGGTATCAACGCCACCGTCCTCGTCGTATACGAAATCTCATCCGATTGGTATTCTGGCAAAGAGTGCACCAACATCGATGCGACGGACCCGCTCCAAATGCCATGTTGATGAGGACAGCAATGATGACGAGCAGTTCTCGCGGTCATACAATTCCACTGGAGGGATACATTATGAAGAACTTCAATCTATGGCGAGCACATTGAAGTTTAACGACTCGATCAGAAAAGAGACAAGTATAGGCTTGGCAAAAGCGCTTCATGATGATTTTGGGCAGCATGACTTTCATGCAGATGAACTTGGAGATCTGCAACAATCTGATAAAGATGATATCTCGGATGAGGTATCTTCAAATGTATCCAAGCACTGGTGTACCATTTCATAAGCCATACTATTGTATATGTATGGTGTATTTTTTCTTATACATCACAATAATAAATATGACATTATTATTCACATAACAGAAGAGGATGCTTCATGTACATGACATGACTGCTTGCGTATTCCATATGTTTCATTCTTCTCTCAAATATGTCTTGTTCCAGAAGATTGCTGTCCTTTTTCCCCCTGTCAATCTTGGCATGCCATGCCAGCAGTTTCTCAACAACCCCAGTCCCTTTCAATACTCTTTCTTGGCGCCATAAATATAATATTCGTTCGATTCGTGTAGACTCGTAGACATGTTCAGGTGGAATCTTCCCTATTGCGTGCCCGATCTCCTCAGAACGACAGGTAATGACATTCACAAAACTCGTCATGAATGGAGACTCTGCCAATGGCTTGCACTGCCTGAGCACATGACTCAGCGCGTACATACATCGCAGTATAACCTCGGTTGATTGATATTTGTCTTGTGTGCTAGTAAGATCCACCCTGGAAGACTGTATCTCCGACGTGTCCAAGGTGGTAGGTGCTCGACTGTAACACAGACAGTCGACCATGAGAGTAGCTATACGATCCTCACCTACGGATGCATGATGCACGCAAATCTCATCTTTTTTATATGAAGATTCGCACATGATCCTCTGGATGATGGAGACGAGACGCTGCAGGCGAGAAGGTGTCGCCCGTATATGGGCGACCTTGTAAAATACATGAGCAAAGGAGTCGTAGAGACACCCGCAAGTCTCCTCATTTCGATCCGTGTATATCTTTTCACACATTTTTTGTAGTTATACTATAGTAAGTAAGAAACCTAGCCTGGACATGAATTCCCGATCCCTCGTCAAACCAACGTTGACGGGAATCCACAAAAACTTTATTTTGAGTCTTCCAAAAAGTACTTGCGTATACGCGTACAAAGTCATCAGGGTCGTTGATACATTCATCCGAGGCCTGTGGGTGCCCTGGATCAACTACCAAGGATCGTAGTCAACAACATCCATGCCTCTGACTAGGGTTCTTTGTCACCAGCGCATATTAACATTAAACCTCGACATTAGATGGTATACCATGACACGCGTCAGAATCGGAATGCCTCCTAGTAGGTATGGTACATGCGACTACTATCACAACAACAAATACTTGACAAAGAGAGAGACAGAGGTTTATTACAGCAGGCTGGCATCATGATTCTAGGTGCACAAGTATCATGATTAAAGCAGGAAAGGAAGATACTTGATACTGCTGCTCTAAGCATTGATTCACATACAAAGATTACAACTGATTGACGAAATCAACCAAATCAGAAAGAAGCAAGGGTGCCAAAGAAAGAAAGAAAGAAAGAAAGAGGTTGTTGCAACAACAACAACATCATCAACATCAGAGTGCCTTTGCACTCATTCAAAACAAAATATAGTAAACATAATAATGAACATAGCATATTGATTTCAAAAATGAATGATACAGCAAGCACAACGTCCTATTCGTTAGGAACGATACGAGATCGAACTGCACAATTTATTTCCTGGAGAGAAAAGGGGAAGAAATTCTCTTCTGCTTCAGTATACAACACATATGGACAACCTGAATATTCTGAAAGTTCATCTCTATTAGCAAACAACAAGGATATTGAACGTGGTGGTGCTCCTGGAGGGGACTATCAAGAGTCTGCAATTTTCAAACTGAGGAAAGACATCCAACAGAATATGGAATCTATACGGGCTCTTATGGAAGAGATACGTATTCTTCATGGAAAAGCAAGCTTGAATACATTCGATGATGATAGAGATGACGAAGTGGCTGTTGAAGTCGCGACACAACAGATTACCTCACTCTTCCGTGCCTGTGAAAAGAGTTTGCTAAAGTGTGGTGCAACACAAGATAGATCGGGCACACAGTCGATGGAAACGACGATTCAAGAGAATGTACAGAAAACTCTGGCATTGGATTTACAGAAACTGTCCTTGGAATTTAGAAAACAGCAAAAGACGTATTTGATGCGGCTTCGAGAAAGGGATGGAAGGAATAGTGCAGCTGCAAATGCTCTTGGGCTGCTTGGTGACGAGCAGAACTATGATCAGACGGATAGTTTGTCAGAATTACAATCAATGATGGTAGATACATCTGCGGCTATGATACAAGAACGGGATAGGGAGGTGGTGAAAATCGTTGCATCTATACATGACTTGGGACAAATTATGAAAGATTTGTCAACACTAGTAATAGAACAGGGTACTGTGCTCGATAGAATAGATTATAATCTTCAGCAGACCTCATCTGTTGTTCAACAAGGAGTTTCTCAGCTGAAAAGGGCGGAAAAATCACAGAGACGAGGGCTCTTGGCATCATGTGTACTTATTTTATTGGCAATTATTGCCGTCTTGTTTGTGATTGTGATTGTGAAGAGTGTCTTACAATGATTGATGCTTATACCATGCAATAGTACAAAAGATTCATTACTATATAAATTAAAGATACATAGACCATTGTGGCACCACTGCCGGCTGGGTCAAAGGCACTGTACATGCAGAGTGTGGGAATATCTGATTGCATGCATCTGACTGCAACCATGATTCCAGTGCCATTGTCAAATGTCGGGGATGAACCGTAGGAATACTTGACGGATGGGTCACCTGATATTTTCCAAAGCGTGGAACCACTATTACCTTGTATCGCATGGAGCCCGTCTGGTGATGTGACGAATACTCTACCATAATAGGTTGATGGCAGACCTAGTGGTTCCATCTTTGTTGACCATACTTCTTTGCCATCAGACATTTTCCTCCCAACCAAGTATCTATCCGATCTCGGGTCTTCATTATAGTTCCAGATTGTTCTGTTTGACCAATAATAAAACATCTCCGAGTCCGGCGAATTATCTACCGCGGGAGCAGTCATGTCAATATCCTTTAGAGATGTTTCTGGGAATCTGGAACGCCATTCAACTGTTGGCGGGGCTACATATGATGATACACAAGTCAATTCTTCACTCGTTTTCCTTTCCAACATATACCAATACACATACATACCTGTTGCATTTGTTCCGTTCAGGGCAAGCATGACAAACCTTTGAAAGCCCCAGTTATTCGCATTGACCAAGATTCTCTGTGGCTTGTCAGAGTACATGTGCTTGGGGATGTACTGTAAATGCGTTATATTCGCTCCTTGGCCAGTACCAACGCTACCTTCTAGAGATACAAACGTTTTCCAGATTTCTGATCCATCGGCCCAATCTATCAAGAGCAACTTGTTGGCCCTGGAATACAGTAGCCCATTGTTTGTTGCTGCTATGGCTTCCACTGCATATGTTGCAGCTTCTGCCTGGGAGAGTGGAAGAATACTTGTAGCATTCTGTAGCCATAATAATGAACCATCTTCTGCATCAAGAGAGGCTAGAACAGTCGGTCTGGTCACAGTTGGGAAGTATGGACTCACAATTGGCTCGCCTTGTAATAAAAGTCCAACATGGTTGTCCCAACCACTAATATATGAAAGAGTATTCTTGGCAGGGATAGGCCATTGCCATTTTGGTTGCCCAGTCAATCCATCTAAAGCAATCAAAACTCCTGGCACTTGAATGAGCGCCAAATTTTGAGTATTTGAGAGCATTTGTGCCGGGTTTCCAGTGGTGACCCCATTGCCAATATCGTCTTCACCTCTAAATGGCAGTACCGCGTCCCACGCTCGTCGTCCTGTATTATTCACAGTCGTTATAAATCAAAATACATGACGCATAAGGAACAATAACGACGCACCGTCAGCTATCCTGAGACCGTCTACGGCCCAATTTCCGTTGAGGGTTCTACTCAAGACTGCCACGCGTTCGTCACCTACACTTCCTCCTCTCAAGATGGCGGGTGAAAAAGGGGAATTATAAGGAGCATATCCATCGGATGCATCAAACATCCATTTCAAGTGTCCACCTGAAACACGGCAGAGAACAGGAGGGACCAAGGCGACAACAAACACCAAAAACAACTCCACCCTCATGACGGTTCGTATCTCAATTCATGGATTCAATAAGGTGTTTATAATATCGTATGAAACCTAAAGATGTATTCTTTTACAATGATGATGTATCAATTGTCATACTTTTATACGAACCACTGCACCTCGGTCGGATTATATTCGTGATTCCCAACCGTCGAGTGCACTGGCCACGTGGCGATAGGGTCATGGCATAGATGGACACATATACATGTGTTGAAATGAAATTATTGTTCTCTGAAGAAATTGATGTCCTTCATAAAGCTAAATGAGCTCTTTGCTCGCTTGGTAGACTCTTTTACAGTCTTCCTGGCATTCTGTAGGCCCCTGCCCATTCTATCCTTCAACTGCTGCTGAGCAACCTTCTGCCGAGATTGCCACCATACAATCGTATTTGAAGCTCGGGGAGCTGGTATGTCTTTCTTCTTAATTCCCAAATTGTCCAATTCCTCGCTAAGTTGTGCCTCTGTGAAGCCTCCAGCTCCTGACCTTGCTATTTGCTTTTGAAGCCAGCCACCATCTGCTGTCGTCACCTTGACAGCACTCCTTCCAATATCCTCTACTGTCGACGTCATTGCTGCCAAAAATGAAGAATCAAACCATGGATGGGCTAATGCTGCGGAGGCAGTGAGACGGTCTGTCGGCTCTCTCTGCACAAGTTTTACAGCCAGATCCCATCCCCCTCCACCGAGTGCATCCAGTGTCTGGAAACCTTCCACCCATTCCCGTGACCCTTTCTTCTCCATTGATCTCCTCCATGCATTCAAATCCCAATTGTAGCGCTCTCCAAGACTTTTATTGAAAGCAATCAGAC
>PJEL010001415.1_pt1 | contig 24427 bp, 16 predicted proteins | sample 1853271 | NCBI WGS metagenome assembly PJEL01 (sample SAMN08108733, study PRJNA415343) | Invertebrate metagenome, whole genome shotgun sequencing project. | host: Globobulimina | place: Sweden: Gullmar Fjord | collected 2015-08
ACACCGGGCGAGAAAGTCTGGTTCATCTACGGATTCGCAGCCGGCTCAACATCCGTCCCCGGTTGCCCCGACATAGTGGTGGACATTGATACTCCCCGAATCTTCGGACAAGCGAAGGCGGACAACGATGGTAATGCCACTCTGATACGTTATGTACCCGATACCGCCCGTGGTTTGGAACTGCAGTTACAAGCTGTGAGTGGCCAACGGTGCGCGACCACAGGCGCGTTGTCGGTTGTGTTTGATTGAGTGGTTGGCATGTACGAATTGATAAATCATTGGTCAAGATACTTGGCTCGCCAATCAAAAAACGATGAAGCGAACCACTGCCCTAGGCCGCGAAAGGCAGTCGCTGGCGGTTGGCTCAATCCGCGGCGGTAGGTGCGGGTTGATTCTCTGCCACCCATTTTTCGAGGCCGAGGAATTCGACCATATTCTGGTCATACATGATTTGATGATCTTCGCGTGAGAGGTCTAACCTGAGTTCGTTGATGACCTTCGTGCCTTGGCCAATCCACATATGCCACGTTTCTTTCGAAATGCATTCGTAGATCTTCTCTCCAAGTGCACCACGGAAGGGGGGCTTCTCCAGTTGCTCTCCTGGTCGACCAGACACGGAACACACAAAAGTGCCTTCAGGGAAATCTTCTTGAGCAACTGCGGGGGCAGTTGTTTCCGGCAAGGGTGCATCAAGCATCTTGAGCATGCTCGCGATACTGTCCCGCACCATGAGATCACCACGACTCACCGCTTTGGTGTATCCATTGGCCAGCACTGTGATGGCATCGTCAGTTTGATCTGCGGTCATGTACGCTTGCCCAGCCATCTGGTAAGCTTTGCTCATCTCAGGATTGATTTCGATTGCACGCATGAAAGACGATGCCGCATCTGCCGCTTCACCGAGTTGTAGACAGGCATTGCCGAGGCTGTAGTGGGCCATTTCGTTGTCCGGGTCAGCTTCCGCCATTGTTCGAAATTGCTGTACGCGTTCATTGAGGTCCATGGGCTAGCCTAATCCTTTCGTCCGGTGCAATGCACGGGAGGCATTCAATAATTCACAAAATGTTCTGTGCAAGCGATGGTAACCAACGTGATGTAAAAGGGAACTCCGCGATCAGAATTTGGTTGGCCTTACGGTAGAAATGGGGCCAGCGCCTCACGTAATGCATGAGTTGTGCAGCCAATTATCTCCAATGTCTTCTCCGGCGAGGTGTGGCCCCGGATGACTTGCACATCCTGCAATCGCACTCGAAACAGCTGGGCGAGCAGTTTGCACACCGCTTTGTTGGCCTTCCCGCCTTCCGGAGGGGCACTGATGCGAATTTTGAGTCTCGAGCCAAGCAAACCCACAATCTGGCTCCTTTTTGCCCCTGGAACGACCTTGATGCGAATGTGCACCAAGGTGGGGCCAGGGGAGTGTTCAGAATGATCTTCGAGGAATGGAGACATTTATTTAGTAATGTTCGTAAAGTGTTAGGGTTCAGGAGTTAAGATCTTTGAAAGAACGCAAGGTCTTCTTTGAAAATTTGATAAATTTTTTTGCTTGGCATGTGGTTTGTTGGAAGTCAGGCTCTATCCTATCGGGTTGATCGATTCAAGGTGTGGTGCCCCCGAGTTCAATTATCATTCAAACAGATTTATATATGACACAATTGCACAACGACTAACCATCGGCAAGAGGTCGGTTCGTTCTTATTCAATCAGACATGAACAAGGGCGGCCGTCGTTTTTTGTGGATTCCCCAGTCGGCGAGGTACAGTGAATATGACAGCGCTGAATGTGCGCAATTATGCGAAGCGTGGCGATGCCCTCTCGGTTCCGAACCTGGTTCAGGTTCAAACACGTGCGTATGAGCGATTCCTGCAAAAGGAACTCGCTCCTGACGAACGCGCTACGGACATCGGGATAGAGTCGCTTTTGAAGGAGATCTTCCCCATCGTTTCGTATGACGAATCGATGCGGTTGGAATACCTCTATTACGCCCTTGAAGAGCCGCGATACACGCCAGACGAATGTCGTGAATTGCGCTTGACCTACGCATTCCCGTTCCGGGTTGCAGTACGGCTGGTGCGTGAAGGCCAATCCGATATTCCAGAAGAAGAAATCTATCTCGGCGAAGTGCCGGTGATGATGGGTGGCGGCGAGTTTATCGTCAATGGCGCAGAACGCGTCATCGTCAGCCAGTTGCACCGTTCGCCCGGCGTGGACTTTGGTGTGGCTTCCGCAGAGGCGGATCGCCCGTTGCACTCTTCTCGCATCATTCCTGAGCGTGGCTCATGGATTGAGCTTGAGGTGACGAAAAAAGATGTTTTGGCGATGCGAATCGACCAAAGCACCAAGATTCCTGCGACTACCTTCCTGCGCTGTCTCGATGAGGAATTTGCAGACACCGATACCCTGCTCAACATTTTCTACGATGTGGTCACTATCACCATCGAAGAATTGCGCGAAGAGCATTACGCTGCGGAAGCGATTATCGACACCGAAACCGGTGAAGAGCTCGTCGGCGTAGGGCGTCAAATGGGCGAGTCCCTCGCAACTATTCAAGAATCTTCACTCAAGAAGGTTCGTGTGATCACCTCCAATGTTGATCCCTTGATCTTGAATACGATTGCAGAAGAACAGTTGGACATCTTTGGTGATGTGACGCAATATGAAGCAGCATTGCTCAAGTTGTACACTCGCCTTCGTCCCGGCAACCCGCCACAGATTGATAAAGCCAAGACGCTCTTCCACGAGAAGTTCTTTGATTCCAATCGCTACCGACTTGGTCGAGTAGGGCGATTCCGCTTTAATCGTAAGTTTGAAATGGATGTGCCGGAAAATGTTCAGCACATTCGAGGCGAAGATTTTCTCCGCATCATTCAGTACATGCTGGACCTGCGAAGTTCGCGTGGCAGTGCCTATATCGACGACATTGACCATCTGGGTAATCGCCGATTGAGGACGCTGGACGAATTGGCAGTGGAAGAAATCCGTAAGGGTTTCCTGAAACTTCGCCGCACCGTTCAAGAGCGTATGAGCGTGAAAGATCCGGACGAACTGGCGAAAATTGCAGACTTGGTTAATTCCAAGAGCATTTCCAGTTCGATCGACTTCTTCTTTGGTCGCAGTGAATTGTCTCAGGTCGTTGACCAGACCAATCCACTGTCCATGCTCGCCCACGAACGAAGGCTTTCCGCCCTCGGACCTGGCGGTTTGAACCGCAAGCGTGCAGGCTTTGAAGTACGCGACGTGCATATCTCTCACTATGGGCGAATTTGTCCGATCGAAACGCCGGAAGGCACGAACATCGGCCTCATTTCTTCCCTCGGTATTTATGCGCAGGTCGATGAATACGGATTCATCGAAGCACCGTATCGCAAAGTGAAGAGCTGCAAAGCGACCGATGAAATTGAATTCCTCCGCGCCGACCAAGAGATCAAAGCGGTTCTTGGGCCTGCTGACGTAGTGAACCTTGATGGTACATTACAATCAGGCCATGTCTTGGCGCGAATTGATGGCGACCTTGCACAGGTGGATGTTAATGACATCAGTTATATTGATGTCACGCCGAAGCAAATCGTCGGCGTTTCTGCTGCATTGATTCCGTTCTTGGAGCATGATGACGCCAACCGCGCGTTGATGGGCTCCAACATGCAACGTCAGGCAGTACCACTGCTCAAAACCGATCCGCCGGTTGTTTCTACAGGAATGGAAGCCGAAGTCGGCCGCTACAGTGGTATGGTCATTCACGCCAAGCGTGGTGGCACGGTTACGTATGTTGATTCTGAAATGATCGTGGTGGAAAACTCTGATGAGTACCACCTACGCAAATTTGTCGGCCTGAATGAACGCACCTGCCAAAATCAAAAGCCAGTCGTTTCGATTGGCCAAGTCATTGAACCAGGTGATATTCTCGCTGACGGTGCATCAACGATGAACGGCGAATTGTCGCTCGGCCGCAACGCATTGGTCGGCTTCATGATGTTCGACGGGTACAACTTCGAAGATGCTATCGTCATCAACGAAAAACTCCTGAAGAACGACGGGTTTACCTCAATCCATATTGACTCGTTTGATGTGGAAATTCGTGAGACCAAGCTCGGCCGTGAAGAATTCACCCATGACATCCCCAACGTCTCCGAAAAAATGTTGCGGAACTTGGATGAAAATGGTGTCATTCGAATTGGGGCACGAGTCAAGCCAGGCGATATCCTCGTCGGTAAGGTCAGCCCGAAGTCAAAGAGTGAACTCACACCCGAAGAAAAACTCCTGCATGCGATCTTTGGTCGAGCGGGCGAAGATGTTAAGAACGATTCGCTAGAAGTGTCTGCGGGCACGTACGGCCTCGTCATCGGCGCCAAGCGGTTCAGCCGTCGCATGCACATGTCTGAAGAGCAAAAGAAGCAACTCAAACGTGAGATGGATGCTTACTCCGAAGATATGGATCGACGAGCGATTGATCTCTTCAAGCAGATGGTTGGAATGATCAATGATGTGGTAGGGACACCCATGGTTGACCCCATGACCCGCCAGACTGTTGGTGCTTCAAATATTCCTGAAGTCATCCTCGAACAGATTCAAAACTTCTCGCTCAAATGGATCAAGGGCGCCAAGGACACCAAAGAGCAGGCGGAGGTTGTTTACAGCCAATTCCGTCCGCGAATTGATGCAGTGGATACCGAAAAAGCACGTAAACTTAACCACATGAAGCGCGGCGATGAATTGCCGTCCGGCGTGTTGGAAATGGTGAAAGTGTACATGGCATCCAAGCGTCAATTGTCCGTTGGCGACAAGATGGCTGGTCGACATGGTAACAAGGGTGTCATTGCTCGAATCGTTCCTGAAGAAGATATGCCGTACATGGAAGACGGGACATCCGTGGACATTCTTTTGAATCCACTTGGTGTGCCGAGTCGCATGAACGTTGGGCAGATCCTCGAAACCCATTTGGGTTGGGCGATGAAGGTCATCGGCGCTCGTGCAATCACACCCGTCTTTGATGGTGCTTCCGAAGAGGAAGTGCATCAAGCGATTGATGATGCAAATACCCATGTTGCGACACGCATCTCTGATTCCGAAGAGACGGGCGATCCTCCTCATCATGATGAGATTCTTGCTCGCATGCCGCGTGGTGGCAAAGTGCAGTTGTACGATGGTCGCACCGGTGAATCTTTCAAACAGAAGACCACCGTCGGCTTTATGTACTTGCTGAAATTGCATCACTTGGTAGATGACAAGATTCACGCCCGTGCAACCGGTCCTTACTCCCTGATTACGCAGCAGCCACTTGGTGGCAAGTCACGTACGGGCGGTCAGCGATTTGGTGAAATGGAAGTATGGGGTCTTGAAGCCTACGGCGCTGCATACATTCTGCAAGAGTTGTTAACCGTCAAATCCGATGATGTCGAAGGTCGCACAAAGATCTACGAGTCAATGGTGAAGGGGGCCAACACGCTCGAAGCAGGCATGCCGGTTGCGTTTGATGTGCTTTGTAATGAAATTCGTGGCTTGTGCCTCAACGTTACTCTAGAAAAGAAACAGGCTGAAGATACCGCGTTGCTCTAATCAATTGAGGAACGATGTTCACAGGTCTGGGATACGCCGGCAGGTGGCAGCAGGAGTGATCCGCGGATGGGACTACCCGACAATCCGCTCGTCAATTTGGCTCGGTACGGCTTGGAGTACATAGGGTTTGGGCGCATCATTGCCCCATTTCCTATACGACGAGAAGCAGAGCCTTGGTCGGCGAACGCGTTTGCGGCAGATCCCGAATGTACGATTGCTCCGCCTGATTATGTCGGCATTGGAACACAAAAAAGTGGAACGTCATGGTGGGCATCGCTTATTGAGCAACACCCCGATGTCGTTCCCAATCGGTTCATGCGAAAGGAAATGCACTACCTCGCTCACTTTCTTGAAAAAGAAATGAGTGCGGATGAAGTCGCAACGTATCACACTGCCTTTGCCCGCCCAAGGGGTAAGAAATGTGGTGAGTGGACGCCAAACTATATGGCCAACCCACATGCCATTCAGCAGTTGAAAGTTGCAGCTCCGGAGGCGAAAATTCTGGTTCTAATTCGTAATCCAGTGGAGCGGTATGTATCCGGCTTCAATCACGAACGGAAGCAGCGATTTGGTGGGGTCATTGGACCAAGTGTACGGATGAAAGTTCTCAAGCAATATGCACTGAGAACAGAATCCATCTGGAACGGAATGTATGGCTCGCAACTTGAGATCGTGTTTGATGTGTTTCCACGAGATCAGGTACTCGTGCTTCAATATGAAGCATGCAAGGCGAATCCCGATAGCAGAATTCGTAAGACCTACGAATTTCTTGGGTTGGATCCAACGTTTACGCCCGCTGGCGTGACGCGGCAAGTGAATACACAGCGGAGGCAAGGGCCAACGCTTGATACGGAGTATCGTGAGATGCTCCAAAGAATATATCGATCAGATGTGCAACGTCTGGTCAAGCTGTGCCCGGACGAGATTGATTGCACTCTCTGGGATGGGTTCAGCGATTGTAAATGATGATGACGACGAGATTGGTTGGAACGGTGTGCGAAAACACGACATCAAGATAGTCTGCGAAAGTTTTTCACTTTCGGAATCCAAGACTGCTTGAAGACGATGATGACGATCTGCCGTTCATTGAAAAGGATCGGGATATAAGTATGGCTGAGAGCTTTTACGATCGAGTCAATGACTACGCCACGGTGCGAATCATGCTTGCCAGCCCGAATGACATTCGGGCGTGGTCCTTTGGCGAAGTTAAGAAGCCCGAAACGATTAACTACCGCACCTTCCGACCTGAAAAGGATGGCTTATTCTGTGAGCGCATCTTTGGCCCGGAACGCGATTATGAATGCGCCTGCGGGAAGTACAAAGGGACGAAATACAAGGGCATTATTTGCGACCGTTGCGGCGTGAAAGTGACCCATAGTCGTGTTCGTCGCAAGCGAATGGGGCATATCAATATGGCGGCTCCAGTCGTCCATATTTGGTTCTTCAAAGCGCTTCCCAGTCGTCTCGGTACGCTCCTTGGGATGAAGACCTCTGACCTTGAGAAGATCATCTACTTCCAGGAATACATTGTTCTGGATCCCGGTGATACCGAACTGACATACAAGCAAGTCTTGTCCGAAGAAGAGCATCGATTGGCGTGTGAGCAGTACGGCTCAGCCTTTGTTGCGTCGATGGGGGCAGATGCAGTCAGTGATTTGATCGCCAAGCTTGATTTAGATGCTACCGCCAATGAGATTCGCGATGATCTCAGCAAGACGCGATCAAAGCAGAAAATCAAAGATCTCTCCAAACGACTCAAGCTGGTTGAGCAGATTCGTAGCTCCGAAAATGACCCTTCATGGATGGTGTTGAATGTCGTTCCCGTTATTCCGCCGGACCTGCGACCTCTCGTCCTGCTTGAAAGCGGTAACTTTGCCACCTCCGACTTGAACGATCTATACCGACGCATTATTAACCGAAACAACCGTCTCAAGAAATTGATGGATCTGAACGCGCCTGAGGTGATTATTCGTAACGAAAAGCGAATGTTGCAGCAGGCGGTTGATGCGCTGTTTGACAACGGCAGATGCCGCCGCCCCGTGCTCGGCTCCAGTGGTCGTCCGTTAAAATCCCTCACCGATATGATCAAGGGCAAACAGGGACGCTTCCGCGAAAACCTGTTGGGCAAACGTGTCGACTATTCCGGTCGATCCGTCATCGTCGTCGGGCCTGAGCTTAAGTTGAACCAGTGCGGCTTGCCGAAAAAAGTTGCGCTCGAATTGTTCCAGCCTTTCATTATCCGTAAATTGAAAGAGCATGGGTATGCGGACACGATCAAGAGTGCAAAACGCATGTTGGAACGGCGAGATCCTGAAGTTTGGGATGTCCTCGAAGAAGTCATTTACCAACATCCAGTCTTGTTGAACCGTGCGCCCACGCTTCACCGTATGGGTATTCAGGCCTTTGAACCAGTATTGGTCGAAGGCAATGCAATCAAGATTCATCCGCTTGTGTGTACTGGTTTCAATGCTGACTTTGATGGCGACCAGATGGCGGTTCACCTGCCTCTGTCCGTCGAAGCACAGACTGAAGCCCATGTGCTGATGTTGTCTACCAATAACATCTTCTCACCCGCTAGTGGACGTCTCGTGATGCCTCCCTCGCAGGACATTGTCCTCGGGGTATACTTCATCACCATTGCCAAACCAGACGAAAAGAAGGATAGCGAACTTCGGCGATTCACTAGCCCGATGGATGCATTGCTTGCTTTTGATCATCATCAGATTGATCTCCATGAACGCATCATCGTTCGGCTGTCAGACCATAGTGAAGTGGTCGATGATTGGACAGTATTGCCCACTCCATTGCCCGCGAACCGTCGCATTATCACAACCGTGGGACGATGTATTCTCAATGACATTCTGCCGAAGGGAATGCCATTCTACAACTGCAAACTCTCCAGCAAGGGTGGTTCCGCAGTCATCGATGAAACGTATGCCCGCATGGGCAAACCTGCGACGTTGTCGCTTCTTGATGACCTCAAAGAACTTGGATTCAAACAATCGACATTGGCTGGCTTGTCATTCGGCGTAACTGATTTGCGCATTCCTTCTGATAAGCATTCACTGATTGATGCAACTCAGAAAAGAGTCGATCGTGTCGAAAAAGCATTCGAAGCTGGTGCAATCACCGCACGCGAACGCTACAACCAGCTGCTTGACCTTTGGGCTCATTGTCGAGAAGAAATTACCAAATCTCTCGTGGACACATTGAAAAATGACCGGCGAGATGAACATGGCGAGCCAGTTCAGATCGGGTCGAGAGAAGGTAGTGCATACCTCAATCCCGTCTATCTCATGAGTGACTCAGGTGCTCGTGGTAATATTAGTCAGATGCAGCAGTTAGCGGGTATGCGCGGTTTGATGTCTAAGCCGTCCGGCGAGATTATCGAAACGCCAATCAAAGCGAACTTCCGCGAAGGCTTGACTGTTCTCGAATATTTCTCTTCAACTCACGGTGCTCGTAAGGGATTGGCTGATACCGCACTCAAGACGGCAGACTCCGGTTACTTGACTCGCAAGTTGTGTGATGTTGCCCAGTCTGTTATTGTTACCGAAATCGACTGTAAGACCAAACGTGGCATGCTCAAACGTGCAGTATACAAGGGTGAAGAAGTTGATGTCCCGCTTCGGGAAATCATCCGTGGACGCACCATTTGTAGAACTATCAGCAACCCGATGACGGATGAAGTGATCGTTGCTGATGGCGGTGTCATTGATCATATCGCAGCTCGAAAAATTGAAGAGTTGGGGATCGATGCTATCGAGATCCGATCTCCTCTCATCTGCGATACTGCAAATGGTATTTGCGCTCGATGTTATGGAATGGATCTGTCGACCGGCCGAATTGTTGAGGAAGGCATGGCCGTGGGCATCATTGCTGCCCAGTCGATTGGTGAGCCCGGTACACAGTTGACCATGCGTACATTCCATACGGGCGGCGTTGCTCAGCGAACCTTGGTTGACACCTCTTTCCGATCGAGTGCCGCGGGCGTCATCGAATTGGCCGATTGTAATGAAGTTGAAGTGGTTGATGACAATGAAGTTCCATGTCTGACCGCGTTGAAACGCAACGGTGAATTGATTGTCCGTGACGAACGTGGCCGTGAGCTTGAGAAATTCAAAGTGCCGTACGGCTCGTGGATTCGCGTCAAGAATGAAGAAAAGGTCGAAGGCGGCCAAGTGTTGATTGAGTGGGATCCTCACCGTGCACCAATCCTCGCTGAAAAAAGTGGTGTCGTCGAATTTGTCGATATTGAAATTGGCGAGACCGTTCGCGAGGAAACTTCCGGTGCAGGTCAGATGTCGCTCGTCGTTATTGAGCATAAGGGTGAAAAGCATCCCCAAGTCCGCGTGGCAGATGAGAGTGGCCATATTCTTGACTTCCATTACCTGCCCGCCAAAGCTCGTATTGAAGTGAAAGAAGGCATGCCGATCAAGGTCGGCGACATGCTTGCTCGTCAACCAACTGCGGTGGCAGGTTCAGCTGACATCGTCGGCGGTCTGCCTCGCGTTACCGAAATCTTCGAAGCACGGAAGCCCAAGGAACCTGCAACCATTGCAGAAATCTCTGGCTCCGTCGAATTGCTTTCGGACAAACGCAAGGGCAAGATGACCATCCGCGTAACCTCCGAAGCGGGTATCGAAAAAGATCACCATGTGCCGCAAGATAAGCTGCTCTTGGTGCATACGAATGATGTGGTCGTCGCTGGCGATCCCATTACACAGGGGCCCTTGGTGCCGCATGACATCCTGCGTATTAAGGGTGATGATGCACTATGTGATTACATGCTCGATGAAGTGCAGAATGTGTATCGTGCTCAGGGCGTGCCGATCAATGACAAGCACGTTGAAGTCATCCTGCGACAAATGTTGGGCAAGGTGTTCATTGAGCATCCAGGCGATACCGAATTGCTACCCAACGAAATCGTGGATAAATTTAGCTTCCGTGAGATGAACTCCGATGTCCTTCAAATGGGTCGCGTCACTGATCCCGGTGACACCACGCTCCCCATGGGTGGGTTGGTAAGTCGCACCGAATTGAAAGAAGCCAACACACGGGCGGAAGTCGACGGCTCCCGTCCCGCCAAGGCAAAGAAAGCCAAGCCCGCAACTGCAAAGACGTTGCTGCTTGGTATTACCAAGGCCTCACTACAGTCCAAGTCGTGGCTCTCCGGTGCTTCATTCCAAGAAACCACCAAGGTCCTCACCGAAGCTTCACTACGTGGAGCAGCGGACTACTTGGTCGGCCTCAAGGAAAACGTGTTGCTGGGTCACTTGATCCCTGCAGGCACAGGTTTCCGTAAGTATCAGTCGCTCGTACTCAAAACAATCGCTCCTGAAATCGAAGAGATTGACGAGCCAGAAGAATTAGAATTTGACAATCTCAATGATGAAATGATGCAGCAGGCGAATTCGCTCGAATCCGCGATGATGGGTATGGGAAGTGTACCACCTCCTCCGTCGCCTGCGACGTTCGAACCATCGCCGCCTGTCATGCCAACGGCTGACATTGCAATTGATAGTTCAATCACACCAGATCTGGGTGAACAACCCGTCGTTGAGGATCAAGAGACTACCATCGGCATCTCGACTTCGGAGAGCATTCTAGGCTCCGAGGGTACCTCGACGGGCACGAGTAATGTCGAAGGCAATGATGAACCCATTGAAGAGGCCGCACCTCCTACGAGTTTGTAGGAAAAACACGCTTGCTTCGAGGGTCACAAATAGATGACCACGCCTCGGCCGTCCTCGCATATGCATGCTAGGGCGGTCGTTCCTTTTTTGTACCATTAGTAATCTATTGCGAATCAGTCTAGAGTGACTATGCTATGGGCGGTGATCCAAAAAGAGCGGTGTTTCGGGCTACCGCTTGAATAGAACAGCAATCAAAACCTCAACGCCTTCTGCACTCCAATCGAAATCCAAATGTCCTACTTGGTTCATAAATAAGGATCTTGTTCACCAATGTAAAGCGGCCTCCGTTGTGGAGGCCGCCCGTGGTTGATTCGAATAGTAGGTTGTACCTAGAGACCTTGATGTGTGTCACATTTTATTGCATCATCAATGAAACTACCCAGTCGTAGTACTTTGGCCGCTTGCTACCGCACGAGATGATGCGTTATTTGCATTTGCGGTATTAGAGCGACCGTGCTTTGCAGATGTGGTCGTGTCCCACGTGATGAGACCGGGAATGATGCGACGATTCAATCGCTTGTCGTTCGGCAATATCCGTATTGCAAAACCACGTCGGCCTGATTCTGCTGCGATCACTCGACCTCGATATTCATGTCGCCCATCGCCAAGGTCTTTGACATACTCCATACATTCTGCTGACCCCTCTACGATATGCCCTTCGCTGGTAACCCGACCGGAATACACCTCAGTCGTAATCTCATGCGGAGACAAACCACCGAGTTGGACAATTGCTTCAATCGGCAACGGCTGTCGCACTGGGACCGGCGGGGGATTCTCTACGGACACATGCTCGATCGAGATGCTTTGCCATAAGTCGTGATAGCGCTGCATTTGCTCCGCCAAGCCACGCGACTGGGCCAAATCACCTGTTCGCATGTCGTTTGATCTATGAAAAGCAGGGATGTATGAATCTTCCGTGTACTGCTGCACCATTCGATTCGTGTTAAAGAACGGGGCGACAGATTTGATGCATTCTTTCATGCGATGCACCCACCGGCGCGGCACGCCTGCAGCATCGTGATCGTAAAACTCCGGCAGAATGTGATCCTCAATCAGATCAAACAACGCCTCGGATTCAATTCGGTCAGCCGTCCCTTGATCTGGATAATTTTCACGAGCGCCAATTGCAAAGCCGATCTCAGGTGTGTACGCCTCATCCCACCAACCATCAAGGATGGAGCAATGTATCGCACCATTGAGGCATGCCTTCATTCCACTCGTGCCCGATGCTTCATGGCCACGCTGTGGCGTATTAAGCCAAATGTCACAGCCGGTCACAAGGTATCTTGCGACGTTCATATCATAATCTTCAAGGAAGACAATCCGGTCCGCATGATCGTTCTCGCCTTGGGATGAGCGCGCAAAGTGAATAAGCTCACGAATGTATTCTTTACCTGCGGTATCTGCGGGATGTGATTTGCCGGCAATAAGGAACTGTACGGGACGGTCCGTGCTATTGAGCAATCGCATCAGTCGTTCGCGATCTTGGAGTAAGAGCGTTGCTCTCTTATAAGTCGCAAATCGGCGTGCAAATCCGATGGTGAGGGCATCGGGATCGAGCATCGAAGCACATCGCTCAACCTCATCGCTCGAAGCACCTCGAGCAATATACTGCACTCGTAATTTACGCCTGGCCCATGTGACAAGATCCCGCCGTCGATTGCAATGCACATTCCACAATTCTTCGTTTGGGATGTCGTCAATTCGATTCCAAACGGAATGGTCCGTCGGATCATTCTGCCAACGGTATCCAAGATACCGGTTGAAAAGCGACATCATATCGCGCGACAGCCATGATCGTGCATGGACACCATTTGTAACATGCCCGATGGGTACTTCACTTGAAGGCACGTTCGGCCAAATTGTGTTCCACATGTCTCTTGCAACATCGCCATGCAATTTTGATACACCATTGCAATAGTCAGATGTGCGAATCGCCAGCATCGCCATCGAGAAGAACTCGTTTTGATCGAATACGTTTTCACGACCGAGCGCCAAAACGCCTTCCATATCAATCCGAAGTGATGGGGCAAACGTCTGGAAGTACTTCTCCACCAATGTCGGGTGGAAGCGGTCAATACCCGCAGGAACTGGAGTATGCGTTGTAAACACATGCCCCGCAGCAGCGCACTGACTAGCCACATCAAACGGCAAATCGTGTTCGTCAATGAGATTGCGAATACGCTCCAACGCAAGGAAGGCAGCATGACCTTCATTGATATGACACACATCCGGCCGAATATTCATTGCAGCCAATGCTCGAACTCCGCCAATCCCGAGGACCATTTCCTGTTGAATTCGCATTTCGACATCGCCGCCGTACAAGTTGCGAGTGATGTGGCGATCAACTTCGTTGTTTTCTCGAATGTTTGTGTCCAACATGTACAGCGGGACACGGCCCACCATGACTCGCCACACGCCGATCTGGACCTCGCGCCCCGGGAAATCGACCGATACTTTAAGCCAAGTTCCATCGTCGTTGAGTACGCGAGTAATGGCTTGATTATCAAAATCAAGTTCTTGATAGGATTCTTGCTGCCATCCGTCCGCATTGAGATATTGTTGAAAATATCCACCTTGGTACAACAGGCCTACGCCGACCAACGGGATACCCAATTCACTAGCGGACTTGAGATGATCGCCCGCCAATATGCCGAGGCCGCCTGAATACACGCGGAAACATTCGGTCAATCCGAACTCTGCGGAGAAGTAGGCGACAACTGCATCCTTCTCTTCGGGAAATGTTGTGCCGTACCAACCATGTTTCGCGCAATGTTGATCGAGGCGCGTATTGACCCGGTTCAATTCATGAAGATAACTTTCATCTCGTGCTGCTTCTTCCAATCTGTCTTGGCTCACTGCGCCAAGCATACGGACAGGATTATGTCGATGCTCGCTCCAGCCCTCTGGATCTAAGCGTACAAAGAGTGCAATGGCATCCGGCGACCAACTCCACCACAGGTTCTTGGCAATGGTGAGCAGAGGCTGCAACTCATCTGGCAGCGAGGGAATAACGCGGAAGGTACGAATGTGAGCACTGTGAGAATTGAGCATGGCAGGAAATGACCTTTTCAACCCAACCGAAGGCTGGAAACTGATATATACAAAGTGTACAAGATAGAACAACAATTCCTCGAAGGTGAGGCGTGCAGGAAGTCCAACTACTGCTGCGTTATCAGAGCCAGCAAGAAGGGTATTCCTCGCATCATCGTATCGGCTTTACGGCTCGGCAAACTGAGAAGAACCAAGGAATCAGACCAGCTTTCGAGGTCAATTTTGATGAACTGCCCATTGGTGGATATGCTCACCTCCACTTCCTCAGTAAGCAGATTATGAGGTCAGATTCCTATCTGAACGAAAAGGTGTCCTAAGTATTTGTTGGGCAAATGGTTAAGGGATCTCCTGGGCGGAAGTGTAGGGCCGTTCCGCCTCACATGTCCCGAACCATTGCCGAATTGACGTGCCCGAGTCCGTTTGTCTCCTGATAATACAAACAAAGACGTGGGTAACACGGCCAACGGGTGCGAAAGGACAAATGCTATGTTGGACTTCCTATTTGCAAGTAATGCTGGCTGGTTCTCAGTTCCCGCAATTGTGGGTACATTCATTTTCATCCTCCGATTGGCGTTTATGTTCATCGGAGGTGTCGGCGATGCCGCGGGCGATGTCGATTTCGATCTTGATGTCGACGCTGGAGCAGACATCGGAGATGCGGATATCGGCGATCATCCAGACCCCGGTCAGGCGTTTCGCCTGCTCAGCGTTCAGTCCATTGCGGCGTTCATGATGGGATTCGGACTAGCAGGGTTTGCCGCCTATCGCGGCTCGAATTGGGGGCTTCCAACCAGCATTATCGTCGCTACCGCCTTCGGCATTGTGTTTATGTGGATCATTGGTACCCTTATGAAAATGGCCTATCGATTAGAATCCAGTGGGAATGTAAGTATCCGACAATCGATCGGCCTCGAAGCGAATGTGTACGTGACTGTGCCACCAGCTGGACAAGGTGCTGGACAGGTTAACGTGATTATGGATAATCGGCAGCGACTGTATCGTGCAGTGACGGAGGAGAGTGACGAAATCACGCGCAACACTGCGGTTCGAGTTGTTCGAGCTAATGATGCACAAACAGTAACTGTATGTAGAATGTAATTCGTATTGACGAAGAGTCATTGAACGGAGAAGAGTTTATGGAGAATTTCCAATTGGGTTTGGCAACTATTGGCGGGGCAAGTTCAGCTGAGAATGTTCTTTGGTTGGCGGTGATAGGCGGCTTGCTGCTGCTCATCATCTTCAGCGTCGTCTTTGTCATCAAACAGTATCGACGATGCCCAAGTAACCGTGTGTTAGTCATCTTTGGTAAAGTTGGGGGCCAAAAGGCCTCCAAGTGTTTGCATGGCGGCGGTACGTTCGTCATTCCGCTTATTCAAGACTATTCGTATCTCAGTCTTGAGCCTCAGGTGATTGATATTCCACTCGAAGGTGCACTTTCCCTCAACAACATTCGAGTCAATGTACCATCAACGTTTACGGTCGGCATTTCCACTGACCCGGTGTTGATGAACAACGCTGCAGAGCGATTGCTAGGACTCGACAATCGCAAGATCAAGGATCAGGCGCAGGACATTATCCTTGGCCAACTCCGATTGGTGATCGCGACGCTTTCCATTGAAGAGATCAACAAGGACCGCGAAAAATTTATGTCCTTGATCAATGAAAATGTTGCGCAAGAGATTAACAAGATCGGCCTCGATCTCATTAACGTGAATGTTCGTGACATCACGGACGAGAGTGGCTACATCATGGCGATCGGCAAGCGGGCAGCTGCCGAAGCGATCAATCAAGCGAAGGTTGATGTTGCCCAGCAGGATCGTGATGGTGCGTCCGGTGAAGCAGAGGCGCGACGTGAGCAAGTGGTCAAGGTAGCTGGCGAGCAAGCGAAGGCGCAGGCAGGCGAAAAAGATGCTGAGCAACGCAAACGTGTTGCCATTGCAGCGATGGAAGCCACGGCAATCGAAGGTGAAGTGGAATCGAGGCGTAATCAGGAGATTGCAACAGCCCAACGCGATGCAGAGACCATTGCTGCACGCAAAGTCGCTGAACAGGAACAGCGAGTTCGCGTGGCGGGAGCTGAAGCGACAGCAGTCTCCGGTGAAAATACCTCACGGGCTGAGATTGCAGATTCTAACGCTAAGTTGGCAGAGGTACGGGCCGAGGCGACGAGACGATCAGACGTGGCAGCTGCCCAGTCGGAGGAAGCGATCCTCTTAGCCGAACGCGAGAAAGAATTGGCACGACTTTCAAAAGAAGAGTTGGCCCCCCAGGAAATCGAAAAACGGCGTATCGAAATCGCAGCTGATGCAGAAGCAGAAAAATGTCGACGCGAAGCCAAGGGTGAAGCCGATGCAATTCTCCTGAAGTATCAGGCTGAAGCAGCCGGTACGCAAAAGGTACTCGAAGCGAAGGCTGAAGGCTATCGGCAGTTGGTGCAAGCGTGTGCGCAGAATCCTGATGTCGCGCCCACATTGCTCATGATCGAGCAACTCCCTGGGTTGGTCGCAGAGCAAGTCAAGGCCATCCAAAATCTCAAGATCGACAAAATCACCGTTTGGGATTCAGGGCGAGGTGGTGGGGCAGGTTCGAAGAATGGCGCAACGGCAGATTTTTTGTCCGGCCTTATCGGTTCACTCCCTGCAATGCATGAGCTCGCCGACCAAGCGGGTATCCAACTACCTTCCGTGCTCGGCCACGTCACCGATGTCAATGAGAGACTAGCGGCGACCACTACATCCGACGAGGCAGCGGATGACAATGAATCCTCGTGATCGACCTAGATCATAGCCAATTGATACTCACCGCGCAATGCCCGAATCACGGATTGCGCGGTGACATTGCCATCGCACCTCCTGAAATGTGTTAGCCCACTAAACCATGTCATTCGCAACCAAGGATCTTCGGTACTTGTCGATTGTCACCCGCCCGGAGGAGACAACTGGAGTACAGCTTGCGGAAGCACTCAACGGTTTAGTGGGCATGGATCGTCAAATGCTCTCGATCCGGTGTGATTCATCGCCACCATGTATAGTTCTCCCGATCCATCAAAATAACGCCAGAGCCGCCATCCAAGCGATTGAGCAGTGCGGGTGCAATGCAATCGCACCATCACTTGCAGATTTGCAGAACGTGGGTGAGACGATTGTGGTGAGAGATGTCCGTCTCGATGAGAACGGCTTGGTTCTAGAAACTCGAAACCATGGGACACAGTATGTACCCATTTGTGAGATCGCGTTCTATGTAATGTGTTATGAAGAACCCGTTGGACAAGAGGAGTTGTCGCCGGAAGAGCGAAATCAACGAATGCCAACCCACGTCATTCAGTTCACCGCGCCTCGTGTGTCTTATGATATCTCGAAGTATCAACCCAAGGCTCTCTTCGATATTCACACAACTGGTCCAAAAATTTTTCAGATCGACGCTAGAAAATTCACTTTTGCGCTACTGGGCAGCAGACGAATGCAATCAGATCTGATGAATGTGCAGTTGCTTCTAGAGTGGTTTATGGATCTAACTCCAGAGATACCAATTGACTGTGGATTCACGGGAATGTCGCTTCCATTCGGTTATGAGCGACTTCGGTTGCCACGTGCTATGATCAACAATGATGATCTCGGCTTCGCATTCTACAGCCGGTGGCTGAAACTGGCCTTTGAACGATAGCAAGATGGCGTTAACAAAGAGGCATAAAGAGAATGCACAACTCACGGGCCTACTTATCGTTGCTCATTCGCCCTGACGATGTTACGGATCAGTTGATCATTGACACACTTGATCAGGCACTCCCGTCAAAGGAAAAAGCATCAATTCGACTACAGTGCAAGGTCATGCCTCCATGCATCCTTTTCCTCCTTCCGATCCAAGAGGCCTTAGTAGCCGCTCAAGCACTCCAGAGTATCGGATGTTCAGCATTTGCACCGACACCTGACGACCTGTTAGCCCTCGGGCCCACAATGAAGGTAAAGGACATCAGTCTAACCTTCGATGGGGTGGCATTCGATCTGTGGCGCGACCCCAGGCATGTCATCGATCCGGATGATATCGATGTCATCATTCGGGCAAAGATGTCTGAGGATGTCAAGCAACAAACAAGTGTCGAGGGTAGTTTCTTACACGGTCGAGACGATGTTCGTAGTCCTGCGATGGCGCTCGCGTGGGGAGTGGGTGGTGCCTACGGCTTGGCAGTGGGAATGTACTCACCAGCTTTTAGTACCACGCCACCACCTCCGACCATCACTCCTCGAATTGAAGCGAAGCTTGATATTCACACCAAATCAGGAACGGTCTATCAAGTCGATGGGAACAAATTCGGCTTTGAGATACTGGGGGCCGACCGAGGGTACGCCGATGCGGTGAATATCGACCGCTTATGCGAGTATATCATCAAGCTTACTACCAATGCCGTGCTAGATCCGTACTTCAAATTCTTCAAGCCACCCGTCGATCACACGAATCTAAAAATTCCCAATCGCGCCGTGAACCAAGACAATCCCGCCTTTGCATTCTATAGCCGATGGATCACGCTTGGTTACCGCTACCTTGCTGCCGGGGGATGAACAAAAAAATCCCCTGCCATGAAACAACGTTCAAAGCAGGGGAGGGTGATTCAAATTGCGCCTTCGCTGAAACAATTCAATTTCAGCAACGCCAACGGCTTATCACATTACCCGCCATCGTTGGCATTATCATCTTCTTCAGCTACCTTGTTGACCATGCTGTCAAGCATCGTGCCAATGAGGGCGGTTGTCGCATCATCGCTAGCACTGCCGCCCGATCCGCTGCCGGACACCATAACGCGGGGCGTGATGTTGATGCCCGATTCACCGATGATCTTCAGGAGTTCGACAAGGGCAGCATTGCCTTTGCCAATCTCTTGGGCGATCATCTGATACGCATCCGCTTGAGCCTTGGCTTTGATAGTAATTGCTTCAGCCTCCGCACCCGCTTCGATAATGCGTTTTTCTTTGTCTGCTTCTGCGATCTGGACTTCATACATCGCGGTCGCCAGTCGTTTTTCTTCTTCTGCTTCTTGCTCCGTGCGAGAAAGTTCTTTCTTCTTTTCCTGTGCCTCTTGTTGAATTTCGAAGGTCAACTTCTCTTGGTTGGCAATCTCTCTCTCCATCTGTGTTTTTAATAACTTGCCAAGCGATGCTTCATCACCCACGTCGCCAATACGAACGCCCGTGACCGTTACACCAATTTTGATCATCTCATCCGCAAGGGCTTGGAGCGAGGCTGATTCCTGTTGAGATCGTTGTTGCACATAGTCGAGCGCTTTGACGCTTTCCGCATTGTTACGGAAGATGGCTCGCACCGCAGAATTCAAGAGATCAAGCAATCGCTCCGTCTCGCCACCAAGAGATGCAATCATCATGGGTGCATCTTCTGGCTTGATCGCATATTCAATTCGAACATCCACGGGAAAGGTAAAGCCATCAGACGACCGCACCGTAATCTCCCTATTTTCATTGGCGCTGCCTTTTGTGTAGTTGATGACGGTGCGAGCTAGCGAGACAGGTGTCACTTCATATGCTTCAGAATGAAGGTTAATCTTCTGCTCGGACAACGCCACATTCCAAATCCCACGTTGGCCCTTGGACACCAAGCGATTCTCCGTCACATCTTCACTGGCAGGCGGCTCTCCAACATTGGATTTGACTACGCCGACCGTCGCCTTTTCGATGTTCGTCACCGGCACCATCTTTATTTGAAACAGTCTGGTGTTCAAACGATACTGTCCGGGGGTCAATACCGATGCCTGTGGCCCTTTGATACCGTTGCCTGTCGTCAGGAAATATTCCGCCTGCAACATGCTCTTGAATTCGTCTGTAGCCCACTCCGTAGCGTATATAGAATCCTTCGGCAACGGTTGGCCATCGATCGTGGTAATCAGTCCGACTTGCTCAGACTTGATATCTGTAATATCTGCATATTCAATATCAAAAAAGATTGGCCAGTAACCAGGATGCCATCCCGGGCCAAGTGTCATCGCCTGTGGCCCCATCTCACCATTGGTCGCCAAAATCTGGCCGGCCGGCAATTTCGAAAACCCAATCTTCTTGATGATAATGCCGACTTGGTCATCCGGTACATGTCGTACCGAACTCGCAATGGTGCACAGGACAAGAATCATAAATCCCGCCACCACCGTTGCACCACGAAGCGCATTGTTGGGGATCTGTGGAAGAGCCACCAATGATCCGACCGCGATAATTAATCCCAATACGAGAAGAAATAAACTCATCACTTGTACCTTCTTTCAACCCGCTGGAACAGCAGGTTCATTGTGCGCGCATCATCTTCTGTAATTTGGCACGCAGGAGTAGATAGACATGAAGAGTGTAGGCAGGATACATACAACGCAGGGCTATGCGACATGCCCCAATTACACTCGAATTCGACATGTTACGAGATTCCGTTAGAGAACATCTAAATGACGACTTGAAGAACAATAAACGCAATCACTCCATTGTGCAATGCGTGGGCAGTCATTGGCGCAATGAGCGAACCTCTCCATTCACGCATGATCGCAAAATTGATCGCCAAACTCATCAATACTGGGACCGCAAAAAGCGGCTGCGGATGAATCGCCGCGAAGATAAACGCCATCAATGGTGCTGCAACGAGGAATGGTACATATCGACGCAACGAGCCAAATAGCGCACCACGAAACATCGTCTCCTCAAAGAACGGTGCAAACACGGATAACAAGAAAAACATTCCAAACAACGCAATCGGATTGCCGCGCATCAGCATCTCCGTAACTGGATCTGATAAATCCATCCCTTGTTCAAGGACTTGGCCATTCGATTGAAGGTACGAAGTATAGAACAGCATGAGAATGACCGTGCAAGCAATTCCCACGAGAAAGAAAGGAATGCCTGCAATGTAGCCAGCAACACCACACAATATCTCTTTCACCACTCCTTGGCCTCGACTAAGTCCCAATTCGTGTGCGACGCGCCGCCTCGATTGACATCGCCAAAACGGCCAACCAACACCCAAGACAGAGGCTGCCGCCACCGCCGTAAAACCGGCCACCGCAGTGTTCGCTCCACCCACCACACTCGCAATTCCAGCAAATACTGCAAACGACGCAAAATAAACGGCAAACGCTTCAGCGTACACATTGGCGCTGATCGTTGAAACAAGTTGTTTAGGTTGAAGCCGACTTCGAATTCGTCCCCTCGCAACTTGCACAACTGCAATGATAAACAACACAAAACCAAGAGGCACGCTGATAACGAGACCAACCATCAAAATGAACATTACCATGATTAATCGGAAACCCGAGCTCAGAATTTTTGCACGCTCTGGGTCACTCGGGTTACGAAATGTAGCAACAAAACAATCGCCCGCCCAGCCCAGTTCATCGTGCAACAAGATCGCTTGGTCGGCTGTGGGCTGTGTGTGGAACAAGATGCAGTGATCGATCACATCCGTAACACTCCGGAACTTGACCGCATCCGGGCTGTCATCAGGCTCGCTGTTTTCACTTCCGTAAAGTGAAAAATACATTTCATCACCCAAAATGTCCTGCCATGACAATGCCGAATCTACATCACGCGGCGATTGATTTTGTTGAAAGTAATAATCCGCAATCCCAAAACGAATAAGAATGTCAGGATGTTGCGAATCCATCCCCATTTGATCTACCTGGATCATCATGTTGCGAAGTAGATCTTCCGACTTTGCCGGCGGCATGCTCGATTGCTCATTGGCTGCCACGATTGTCTTGATGAAGATGTTTGTCATCTTGCGTTCGGAGTACGAAAGAGGTTGATAGACGGGGTCTTCTGCCGTCACAGACTCCGGAGATCCCGTCAATTTGGTGGCCGATGTGGGCACACTCGACTGTTGCATCACCACGATGCAGGCAAACGAAATGAGGATGACAATCCAGCAGATCGCCATCGGCATCGGCTTGGATGGGATTGACGTAATCGGGGCCATCGGCATCGACCGAGCAGATTCCCTGCGGTCGATCTCGCCCAATGCACCAGTCGTCTCGAGAGCCGCATCTTGCTCCGATTGGCCTGATGCGGGCCCAAATTGAGAATCAGAATTGTCCGGAGTATCCATGTCATTCATCGATCGTCGCTCCTTCAGCCGGGGTGTTCCTTGAGGCAGTCGGCCTATCATAGTGTAGACCACCCCCGATTATTGAACGCAAACCAAGATTCTGACCTCTTTCCGCATTCCCTCAGGCGATTCCCGTACAGCGGATGCTCTCAATTGACCTTAGAGGCCAGCCTGCTATCCTTAGCGGCTTCAAATCGGGCTATTTATGGCACGGTGGGGGGTATCCTTGTACATTCATTTATGGATGGATCGCGCGTGATCGCACCACCCGTATCTGAATCACTTTAATTTGCCTATGACCTGATTTTGAGAAGGTGTACCATGCGTCGCCAAACTTTTTTTGCCAAGACCGGTGAAGTTGAAAACAAATGGCATCATGTCGATGCAGAGGGCGAAATCCTCGGCCGCCTCGCGGTTCGCATCGCACGTGTCATCATGGGCAAACACAAGCCCGAATACACGCCACACATTGATACCGGCGACTTTGTTGTCGTTACCAATGCCGCCAAGATCGTTATGACCGGGCGCAAGCTCGAACAACGATTCAAAAAGCATTACTCCGGCTATCCCGGCGGCCAAAAGTTGCGTTCGTTCGGCGATGTCCTTGAACAACACCCAGAACGACTTGTCGAAGATGCAGTACGTCGAATGTTGCCCAAGGGGCGACTCGGCCGAAGCATGTATAAGAAACTCAAGGTCTATCCGGGCCACGATCATCCGCATCAGGCACAAAACCCTGATGGCCTGCCCGTCTAATCGCTTTAGAACCAACCCACGTGACCATGGGGATCTTGAAAGCAACACATGCTTCGATTTCCATTGTCTTGATTTCACAGAGAACACGAGATCACAATGACTGATGAAACACTGAACGATGGCGCTTCCGAAATGACTGATGCATCTCCCGCCAGCCTCACGTTGGGCCAAGGCACCGATGCGATCGACGAAGCAACAAGTGCTCCGACATCCAAACGTGAAATCAACTACGTGCATGGCGAAGCCGCCAAAAAGTACGGTTGGTGGTGGGGGACAGGTCGACGAAAGTCGTCCGTAGCTCGAGTTCGACTTCGCCCCGGTTCAGGTGAGTTCAAAATCAACGGCCGCGAAGTCAGCGAATACTTCAAAGAACTCCGTGACCAGGCGTACGCCAACGCACCCCTCAAAGCGACTAGCATGAGTGGTAAAGTGGATGTCAACGTCAACCTCAAAGGTGGCGGATTTGCCGGCCAAGCTGGTGCGGTTCTCCTCGGCGTCGCCCGTGCACTTCGTGCCTACGACAGCACGCTTGAAGAAATCCTGCGTGAGAACGACTTCCTGACTCGTGACGCACGTCGCGTCGAACGTAAGAAGTACGGCCAACGTGGTGCCCGTCGTCGCTTCCAGTTCTCCAAGCGATAAGAATCAGCCTACTCAGATCAAACCAAATCAACCGCTGGCCCTCTCAAACAGGACCAGCGGTTGTTTCTTTTTTGGTTGCAATCGCTTTCTAATACTCAAGCACACCCACGCCATTCAGCCAATCCACTCTCCGTCATCCCGGCACGTCCTCTTCTACGCCCGCCACCCAAATCACCCGTCGTCATCCCGGCGCCGCGGCCGGGATCCATCTGCGTTTGCTTTCACACTTCGTTAGTATGCAAACACATCATCCAAAAAAATAGGGCGCATCATCCCCATGCCGCTTGCGCCTTCGCACACCCAGAAAATCAAAAACGATCTATTCTCGTTTCAATCAAACACCACCGACAACGCGCCTGTGGCTAAGCATCGTTGGCCACTAACAGCTTGCAAGTGCAGTTCCAAACCACGGGCGGTATCGGGTACATAACGTATCAAAGTGGCATTGCCATCATTGTCAGCTCTTGCTTGACCGAAGATTCGAGGAGTGTCAATGTCCACCGTTATGTCGGGGCAACCCGGAACGGATGTTGAGCCGGCTGCGAATCCGTAGATGAACCAGACTTTCTCGCCCGTTGTGATTGAACCGATTGTCTGGAATCGATTCTTACGACCTGCTTCACCTGGTTGTGGATCAAGCAATCCAA
>PJEL010001416.1_pt1 | contig 24414 bp, 28 predicted proteins | sample 1853271 | NCBI WGS metagenome assembly PJEL01 (sample SAMN08108733, study PRJNA415343) | Invertebrate metagenome, whole genome shotgun sequencing project. | host: Globobulimina | place: Sweden: Gullmar Fjord | collected 2015-08
AAAATACTTAGATTAATGATGATGCTCTATTACATAAACTTCTTTCTTACTCCATCTCCCTTGCCTATCCGTGTACTCGTTGATTTAGCAGAAGTTAATGAAGGTTTTTCAGAAGTTAATGAAGGTTTTTCAGAAGTTAATGATTTTTTATTGGCTGACGCACTATTAGTATTATCGGTAGATTTCATATTAGCCTCTCTTTTTTTCGCTACGGATAATGGAGCCCTATTCGATACTGAACTTTTGCTAGGACTGACTTCTGGGTGGTTTACAGTTGACTCAAGCACAATATCTTTATCCTGTTTTTCCGGAGCATCATACTGAGGTGCCGCATCTGTAGTCTTATCAACCTTTGAGCCACTTGCACCTTCTCCTTCAATAACACCCTTTTCATCCCCTTCCAGCTCCTGATCAGTTTTCTCTCTTATAGTAGGTTCAATTTTCTTTTCACTGGATTTCACATCCTCAACAGCTGATACAGGCTGCACTTGCTTAATTTTAATCGCTCCCTGATTACCAAACATCATTCGACTTATCGTCAGGCGATAAACAAGATAAGCATAAACCAAAGGAGACAATATAAAGAACAGAATAATATGCACTAAATACACAACTAGTTCTTTAACAATATTAGCGCCACCTGTATTTAATAAAGCTCGAATTTCTTCATAATCCCCCTTTATATCGTAAGAGAATCGTTCAACATCGTAAACCACATCGGTTTTAACCCTCGACACAAACTTTTCAAACGAATTTTCATGAGATTCTTTTTTTAGTGATTCCTCACGCTCCCGTAATAATTTCGACTTCTCCGCATCAGTTTTTTCAGCAATCAATTTTAGTTTGCTATGCAGTCCACTATCTAGCTGCTTCTCTAATGAGCTAGAAAAATGGTGCATACCTATTGAATAGAGCGTAAGTCCTGGACTAATAGCCAGTAGCAGAATAAGCAATTTTCGTGTAATTTCCATGCGAAATACAAGGCCAATGGCAATTAATATCATGGCACTTATTGGGTAAACCTGACTCTTACTCACTTCCAGCAGTACACGCTGAACTAGCGATGCAACAGAAGAAAAAAACAACAATCGTTCAGCTTTATCAATTACAGCAATCACAGTATTAATTTTTCCAGACACTAAATCGATTTTTAAATCTGCTACTTCAGACAAGACAATTTTTATTTTTGCAAGATCCAATAGCATATCCATGTTTTTATGCTCAATTTCAGTAACATATCGAAAGGCTTTACTTTCAGTGCTACTTACTGCCGAAAAACAAAGCAACGACAATGCCATAGTGAAAAAAAATATCTGCCCTATAGTTATCCGTTTTAAATAGTTATTTACATTATTCATTCATTTTATTCCTTTAACTTATCGTACCAGATCAGATTTATGCCCGATGAACACATCAAAATCGGTAGCAATAGAGCCGACATGATAAGAACTATTTTTCTGCCAGATTTTATAACCAATATTTCTCCAAGTACTCGGTATTGCCGGTGATGACTTACCATTATAATCCGCTATCCATAATGGATAATCCGCTAACCAATCTTCTTTTAGATATTCTTGCGCGAAGGCATAATTGGAATAAATCATTGGCTTACGCCTAAACTTTTCTTCTACAACTCTCAGAAATTCTTTTAAGCGCTGCTGAAATACTCTTGAGCTAGTATCCTGAGACAAGCTAAGCTCTTCCACATCAACAATAGGCGCTATATCCCCAACTCCTAGGTCAGGAACGGTATCGTAGAAATGTCTCGCCTGTTCTCGAGGGTCATCTGATACAACAAAAAAATGATAGGTCCCTCGGATAAACCCTTTCTCTTTTATCAACCGCCAGTTCTTTTCGAAATCATCATCTGTATAAGTAACTCCTTGTGTTGCTTTACAGATAACAAAATCTAAATGATCATGATCCTTTATCTCATCCATGAGGTTTCCCTGATAGTGTGAAATATCGATGCCTATATGGTGATTGCTTTGCTCATACGATTTAACCTGCTGTACGTCATGATCATAAACATATAAACCGTATAGGGATAAAGGAAAACAAATAACAACCACTCCCCCCTTAATCAGCAACGCGTTCAACATCCCCAAGATTTTCTTAAAATTTTTACGCCAGCTGTAATTAGTACCCTTCATGACTCATGCCTCAATTATGAAATAAAGGATCACATTAATTCAGGAGCATTACCTTGCTCTTGAAGTTCCGCAAGTTTATTTTTATAAGCATCATAAGCCTCCACACCTTTGACAATATCGTTTTTACTAGACTGAGCTACTGATATTTTAACTAGGCATGTTGGACAGCTGAAAGAAGCACCTTGAGCTAACATATGCGGCTCAATTTTAATCGTATCTTGCTGACATGCTGGGCATTCAATATTTATTAACATTATTCTACTCTCCAATTAATGTGAGGCAGCGCGAAGCTACCCCACAGATAAAACGACATAATTATTATTTTTAATAATCTTTATTAAGACTTAACTGGTTCTGCTGCAGGCAATGTAACCGGAGAAACATTTTTCGCATAAGCATCGATAATAGTCTTAACACCTTGTGGTAAAGGCAATTGACCCGCATGGACTGATACAGAATATTTCGCTGAGTTGCTTTGCTTATAATGTGTATCAGATTTGGCTTCACTACTGCTGTTATGTGAAACACTGCCATGAACTTCCACATGGAAAGGTCCTACGTTACCGCCCGCTGAAAAACTAGCTTTTTCGGCTGTACTAGACTTATGCTCAGTACTGTTATTGCTAGCAAAGCTTGATTTCACTTCCATCTCAAAATCAACTTTCACATCGTCAACCGCAAGCGAGTTCAATGGAATAATCGTCAGCAATGGCAGTTTGAAAGACGTCGTCATTGTTGAGATAGACGGCTTATTACCATTTTCTTCGGTACCTGGCTCAATAACACCTCGATCAAGAGTCATCTCAATCATGATAGGGTCATACGAGCCTTTCTTCGTTGAGTTCTCATTAAAACAAGTGATCATCATAAACTGCAGCTGCGTCATCGCCATCTGTTGATTCGCTTTTGCTGCTGCTTCTAATGGCCCACCAATTAGAGCCCCCATAGGTAGGCCTGAAAATTGTTGACCCATTGATAATATTTGACTTTCTGCAGCCATTTTTATTTCCTTTTAATATTTTTTAGTTTGGAAGCTGAGCTCTTAGGGTTTTGTTATAGCCCTCTATAAGAGATTGCACTCCCATTGGTTTTTCATTAGCTTTTATATTGAGTGTTATCTTCGCATTGGAACCTCCTGTTGTTGATGCTTCAGAACTTGTACTTTCACCAGACTGTTTAGCCTGAGGAAAACCAACCATTATTTCGCCATCGCTTTCCACAATTTCAAGATCCATTTCGACTTGAACATCATTGACTTGCAGAATAGGCACTGGCGATAATGTGATAAGAGGCACTGATACAAAATGTTCTGCAGGGCCATCTTTTGTGATTTTTGGGTATTGAAGCTGCACCATTCTTGGTGACATTTTCTCAAGATCGGCAACTGAAATAGTCTTACCGTTATCATTACTAGTGTCGGTCTTTTCATCAGAGGTTAATGGATGAAAGTATTCCAATAAGCCATTGATATTTTCACGAGAGACAGACTCTGCAGCCTGATCGACAGCGCCTTGAATTGTTTGAACTAAGTTATTGAAAGTAATCATCGTAATGACCTCTGCCATTTTATTAAATAAACCAAAGCAGCTAATTTAATATTAAATTAACCTGCTGCCAAAATCTGAAACTAAGTTTATTTGAACCAGAAAAAAAGACTATTACACTCGATTACAGCGCTGATATTTTGTTAATAAAAATACAAAAGATATGAGCCGAAAATCAGCCATATCATCAACGTTAATAATATGAGAAAAATTAAATTAGAGGTTTTCGAGAGTTTAAAATGTTTGTAGATATAGGGTAGGTAATAGCAGTGTAAGATCGAAAACACAGAGAACTTACACTGCCATTTTTAGTGTCTTATTTATAACGCATTCACTGCTGCTTGATACTTAACAATCAACGATTTCAATTCAGATTTATATAACATTGATGATTGGGCAGGAAATGATTGTGCAAGATAATTAAAAAAGGCATTAAAAGGTTTTTTCAGAATCAGATGATCATAGAGCACACTAAAACCAGCAAGGTGTTGCGCTGCCTGATAATTCGCGCTGTCTATCGATAATGGAACGCCAACTTGAGCATTACCGCTATAATCCACTTCATTTGACCAGTCAAACCCAATTCTATCCATTTGAGCAGGGTTGATAACATGCCTTAATACAACAGTGTCTGGATCCCAAGGATATGCATCGGTTAAAAAGATACTGCCATCAGGGTGTGAGGGAGTATTAACTAACTGAGCATTATTCATGATTGGAAAGCAGTTCAAGATCGGAAATGGAGCACTTTCGGCATTTTTAAATTGATTACAATTCTCTGGCGCAATACCGGTATGAAATAAATTATTCATAGTACCAGGGTTAGGGAGATGTCTTAAACCTCCGTCTAAATGTACGTAACACGCACCATTATCTTCTTGATAATATAAATCTGTCATTGTAATACTCATTAATTTTTCCTCTTAGATAAATAACAATTCCGAAATGGAACTCCAAGAAATCCTAGAAGAGATTGATATCAATAAACATTACACCCCATTACAACAGTCTATATGCTTAGGAATGAAGCACTTAACCCCTCACTAAATTCAGGTCACTCGTCTCTGCTTTTAGTGTCCAACCACCAGTCCATATTATTTATTAGCGCGTCTTCAGGTAAAGATTCATTCCTTAGGTTAAATATTTTTCTATTTTCGAAATCAAGTTTAGTTAATAGGTCCCCATGATATTGTAAAAACAGTCGTTTGAACTGGCCGTCAGCCAATGCTTTTTTTAGCCCTAATTCAATTCTTTTTGCAATGAGTACATCTTGCTTAGAAACGAAAAAATAGACGGGATAAGGGTAATATACCGCTAAACTTTTCTCGATCGATAAGCTAGGAAACTTTTGGCCATAGGTTTCGTGTTCTTTATAAATTTCATTAACACCGCGAGGAAAATAATCAAAGCGCTGAGCATTGAGCATATCAAATAACGAGGAATATTTGGCGACGGGCAATACCGGTATACCATTCTCTTTCAAGATAGCAAGGTCCCCCCAATGTTCGCCAAAACCTGCAACGTATTGCTTAAGCTGATTTTCATGTTGAACGCGAGTAAACGTTTCCTGTTTTTCTTGATGTATTAGAAAAACACGCATCCCTAAGATTCCCGCCATAATGGGTATTTTTATCGCTAATAGTTCATCTTCTCGCTCATCGCTCGTGGCCAGAGATACGATGCCTCTAATTTTATTCTTTGACATCAAATAGGTGGCACGAGCCGTCGGAATATTTCCTTCTGGCTGTAAGGTCACACCCTCATTTAAAGAATCAAGTTCAGTATACGACAAGGCTAATTTTAATAACTCGGTACGATAATCATAGCGACCATCGACTTGAAAATAATACAGTTCGTCTTTTGCTTGCGCAGAAGGCATACTCATAAATAGTAGGAAAAATAAAAGAAAGCACGGTACTTTTCCTTCTTTTAATCTTTTCATAACGAACCTTATTATTGAACCTATAAACAGCTGAAACGCGATGAATTATCTAAATCTAAAGGCAAAATCAAGCTAGCCATTTGTGCATTAACAGCTTCAACACACAAGCTATCACGCTGGACTTCATCGTTTATATAGATGTCTGCATACTCCGCATTGAATACCGCCTTTCCTGCATCGATAAAGGGACTTAATGCATCACATTCAGCATATTCAAAACACTGCTCATTGACCGCAAAATCAAAGTATTCCACCAGCTGAGATATTTGATCTAAATCGTTTTTCAATCCGATTGAAAGCCCACGTTTATGGGCTTCATTGGCTAAATAGCGGTTGTACGCTAGCTGATCATCTGCAGTTAAACTAAAGCCTGAAGTATTACTATAGCCATCGACGTTATCCGGTTCTACACCATCACAGCCCTTGGTCACCGCAATATCTAATCGCGCCGCCATAATTTGATGCACATTCGCAGAGCGAATATCCAACCAGCGCTCCCCTTCCCAACCATCTAGGGTACGGCCATAATCCGCCGCACTAAAGTCGGTGGCATCATTACGCCAGTTTTCATAAGAACCTGCTGAAAAATAACAAATAACTTTACGGCCATCTGCTTGTAACCCTGCGATCGTCGCAATGGAAGTATCAAACAAATCAATGTCGTAAAGATCTACCTCATAGGATGTATTCAATACCCCTTCCAATTGCCACTGCCAGGTCGTCAGCACGCTTGGCTGATACCAATTACCTGTGGTTAAAGGCGAAACCTCTAAGACGAGCGGTGTCTGAATACCATCATCGTTACTATCCTCTGATTCACCGACATCACAACAACTGGCCAGTAATAACAGGCTCAATAAGACGACACTGTGTGTCACTTGAAAATTCATTCGCTTATCCCTTTAGCAAAATGCGCTCAGAATCTGCCTATAAGTTTAGTACAGACTAGCAATTTCGTATTGAGCGCTCCATGAACCAGTTGACGAGCCCTGGAGACCAGCGCTTTAAGAGGTGAGATAACTGACCATCGAAGGTAGGGATAATGTGGAATTTTTGCTTAGGAATCTTCTTTATCAGTGCCAATGCAACTTGCTCAGGCGTCAGCAGCTTCGCATTACCCGAAATAGCGCGGGTCTCTTTAGGCTTTGTTTTCTCTTCCTCCGCGAAACCTGCGGTAAGGGTATCCGGAGGATAGAGGACAGAAACACTCACCCCATGCTGGGACACCTCTTGGCGAAGAGCTTCAGAAAAGCCGACAATGGCGAACTTTGATGCGCTGTAATCGGTATAACCAAATACCCCAATAAAGCCCGCAATGGAGGAGGTATTGATTATATGCCCTCCGGTTTTTTTCATATAGGGCAATACCGCCGAACTCACATTCCTGACTCCTAGCACATTCAAGCGCAAGGTATTTTCAAACTGCTCGGCGCTGATATTTTCAAAGTAATCGGGATAGGCCGCCCCCGCACAGTTAATTAAAATATCCGGAGAGCCAAGTTCTTCTGCCGCACAGGAAAACTTTTCAATCACATCCGCTTCATCGACCACGTCTAAGCAGCGATAACTCACTTTTTGCTGATCAAGGCGACTATTTTGCAGTTGTTCGTGCGCTTGTTGCAGTAGGTTTTCTCGTCGGGCAAAAATACACACATCCGCACCGTGCAGGGTCAGCAACTGCGCGGCGGCTAAGCCAATACCACTTGATCCACCGACAATGAAAACTTTCTTATTTTTATAATAGTTTTTAATGCTCATGACTGATCCATTCCACTAATTAATCCTTAGGTTGCCGCAAGCTAGTACTAAAGTACAGCAAGCAATTCTGCCCTTATAATTTGCAGCTTCATAATTTGCAGCCTCATACCTTTCCACTAACCTTAAGGTTAATCATTACAAGGAAGTATCATGAACCCCAGAGACATAGAAACCCCAAGCCAAGCTCGGGAATTAATTCAAAGTTTAAAACCTTCCCATATCAAGGTCGGTATTTTTGATATCGATGGCATCTTACGTGGCAAGTACATGTCACGAGAAAAATTTCTCAGCGCGCTGGATAAGGGTTTTGGCTTTTGCGATGTGGTATTAGGCTGGGATATGCGTGATCAGCTTTACGATAATACCCGCTATACCGGCTGGCACTCTGGCTACCCCGATGCCCCCGTCCGCATATTGCCGAGCAGCTGCCGCACTATGCCATTGGAAAATGACGATCTTTTCTTTCTTGCTGAATTCACTGGCGACGCTGAACAAATATGCCCGCGAGGTTTATTACGCCGAGTATTAGCGCGAGGCGAGAAGATGGGCTTAAAAGCCTTGGCTGGATTTGAATACGAGTTTTTTGTCTTTAACGAAAGTTCAGAATCCATTCGCGAAAAAGCTTACCAAAACCTCAATGCCATGGCCCCCGCTGAGTTTGGTTATTCGGTGATTCGTAATAGCGTACACGACTCGACATATCACAATATTCTTAACCTCAGTGAGAAAATGGATTTCCCACTAGAAGGCTTACATGAAGAAACCGGCCCCGGTGTATTGGAAGCCGCCATCAGCTACGACGAAGCGCTAGAAGCCGCTGACAAAGCCTCTTTATTTAAAACCTTTACCAAGATTGCCATGCAGAAAGAAAACAAGATGGCGACGTTCATGGCACGCTGGAACGATGAATTACCTGGGCAGAGTGGCCACATTCACCTTTCCTTAACGGATTTACTCGGTGAAGCCCTGTTTTATGATCAAAGCCAAGCCCATGATATGAGTGAACTAATGCAGCACTTTGTCGCCGGTCAACAGCAACTAATGCCACAGCTACTGAGCATGATCGCCCCCACCATTAACTCATATCGTCGCTTAGTGCCCGGTTATTGGGCGCCTACCGATGCCAGTGTGGGTGTGGATAACCGTACTTGTGCCATTCGTATTATCCCTGGGGATAAAAATAGCCATCGTTTGGAATATCGCATCGGGGCGGCTGACGCCAATCCCTACATTATTTTGGCCGCTGTCATCGCCTCAGGATTATGGGGGATCGAAAACAAAGCCAAACTGGGCCCTATGGTCGAAGGTAATGCTTATCAGCAAACTTTCCCTGACGAGCAAAAACTCCCCGAGACTTTATGGCAATCTGCCCAAGCACTAAAAACCTCGGCGATGGCACGAGATTATTTCGGCTATGAATTTGTCGATCATTTTGTCGCCACCCGCGAATGGGAAGTGCGTGAATACCGTAAACATATCTCCCAATGGGAGCTGGACCGTTATTTTGAAATTATCTAGTTATTCTCCCAGTGATGGCCAATTGATTGCTAGCCGTGAATTAGCCAGTACGGATACCATCGTGACGACGTTACAGACAGCCAAGAATAGTCAGACGCCGTGGCAAGCATTGTCGATTTCTGAACGCGGAAAAATCTGCCAAAAAGCGGTGCATTGGTTTATGGAAAACCAAACCCTGATAGCGGAAGAAATCAGTACCCTCATGGGCCGCCCAATCCAATATGCCAAGGGGGAAATTGCTGGCTTAAAAGAACGCGCAGAATATATGATTGCTATCGCTGAAGACGCGCTGCAAGAAACCCAGATTAATGCCGCCGATAAAAATACCAATCGCATCATTCGCCGTATACCCCTCGGCACCGCGTTTATTATTGCACCGTGGAATTACCCCTACCTAACCGCGGTTAATTCCATTATCCCCGCCTTAATGGCCGGTAATAGCGTGATTCTAAAACACGCGAGCCAAACGTTATTATGCGCCGAACGTTTTGCTCAAGCGTTTACAGCGGCAGGGCTTCCGGAGGGAGTATTTCAATATTTGCATTTAAGCCACCCACAAACTCTAGAGCTGATAAGACACGACGATATTCACTATGTCAGTTTCACCGGTTCGGTCAGTGCAGGGAAAATAATTGAGAGTAATTTAGCCGGTTGCTTTAAACCATTAGCCCTAGAACTCGGCGGCAAAGATGCCGCCTACGTGCGCCCAGATGCTAACCTCAAAGCCAGCATCGAGAGCCTAGTTGATGGTGCATTTTTTAATAGCGGCCAAAGTTGTTGTGGCATCGAACGCATCTATGTTGAACGCAGCATCTATCAAGAGTTTGTCACAGGTTTTATTAGCGAAACTAAAAAACTCAAACTCGGCCATGCCCTCGACCCAACGACCAGCCTAGGCCCGATGATAAATGCTAAGGCGATGAAGGCAGCCGAACAGCAAGTGAACGATGCGCTAAGTAAAGGGGCGACCGCTCAGCTAAGCGAAGACGACTTCCCCATGGATAACGCATTAAAAGCGCAGGGATGTTATTTCCACCCTCAGGTATTAACCGAGGTTAATCACCAAATGGATCTGATGGTCGAAGAAAGCTTTGCCCCTATCATTGGCATTATGCCTGTGGATAACGATAACCAAGCATTAACGTATATAAACCAAAGTCAGTACGGTTTAACCGCATCCATTTGGACACAAGTTGAACACGCTTTTTCAAGCTTAAGTGATCAAATCCAAGCGGGGACCGTTTTTATGAACCGCTGTGATTATTTAGATCCCGCCTTACCCTGGAGTGGAGTTAAAAATTCTGGCCGCGGCTGCTCTTTATCTCATCTTGCTTATCTACAATTAACACAATCAAAATCCATTCATATACGAATTTTAAGCTGTTAATAAAACCGTTATTTTTACTTTCAGGACTTGTTTATGTCAGATTGGAATTATCCTACCGCGATTAAATTTGGCAATGGCCGAATTAAAGAATTACCTGAACTGTGCCAACAATTAAACATGCTTAAGCCTCTGATCGTCACCGACTCGGGCTTAGTACATTTCTCTTTTTTCAAAAAGATTGAACAAATTTTGCCCTCAGCCGATATTTTTTCGGATATCAAAGCCAACCCCAATGGTAAGAATATTAGTGATGGCTGCGCTGCCTTTAAACAAGGTAAGCACGACGGAATTATTGCCATCGGGGGTGGTAGTGCTTTAGATGCGGGAAAAGCGATAGCCTTAATGGTTTGGCAAACGAAATCCATTTGGCAGTTTGAAGATTGCGGCGATAATTGGAAGCTTGTCGACAGTAAAAATATACTGCCCTGTATTGCCATTCCAACCACCGCAGGCACGGGCTCAGAAGTTGGCCGCGCATCGGTGATTGTCGATGAAGAAAGCCAGAGTAAAAAAATTATCTTTCATCCGTTAATGCTACCCCAATTCGTTATTCTTGACCCTGAATTAAGCCAAGCACTCCCCGCCCAGATCACCGCGGCGACCGGCATGGATGCCTTTGTGCATAACTTTGAAGCGTTTTGTGCCCCCGGTTATCACCCCATGGCCGAGGGTATTGCGCTGCAAGGCATGAAGTTAATTAAAGATTGGCTACCTGAGGCTTATCATAATGGTCGCAACCTTGATGCTCGCGGCCATATGTTAACCGCATCGACGATGGGCGCGACGGCCTTTCAAAAAGGCTTAGGCGCTTGCCATGCATTGGCTCACCCTCTTGGCGCACTCTATGACAAACACCACGGTTTATTAAATGCCGTATTAATTCCCTATGTTGTAAATGCCAATAGCGCAGCCATTGAAAACAAGCTCGCAACTATTTGCCGCTACCTCGAGATAGAAAAATCTGTTCACGATGAAAATAGTACTCAGACTTTTTTACGCTGGTTAATAGCCCTGAGAAAAGAATTAGATATTCCCCATACCTTGGCCGATATCGGCATTCACCACGATGACGCCATTATAAGTAAACATGCCATCGGAACATTAGCCGTTGCAGACCCTTCAGCGGCAGGTAACCCAATTGAATTCAATGCTGAGCAATACCAGGACTTATTTTTAAACTCAATTTCCGGTGAGGGCTTATAACTAACAATAGAGAATTAGACAAACCGCGGAAGCTTAGGTAGCTTAGAGGGCTCTAATTTTAATAATACGATACGACGTTTCTATGAGCACTCCAGCAACAGGCTACCAATCTACTTTTCGCCAAGATACTTTTAAAAATCACGTGATTATCATAACCGGTGGTGGCTCGGGCATTGGTCGCTGCAACGCTCATGAACTCGCCTCTTTAGGCGCTCAAGTTATTCTCGTCGGGCGTAGCCAAGACAAGCTCGATAGCGTTGTTGAAGAAATACAGCAAGACGGTGGTCTAGCCGATCGCTTTGCTTTTGATATTCGTGATGAAAAAGCCGTTGGTGAAAACATCAGTGCGATTATCAAAAAACACGGTCCCATCTACGGTTTAGTGAATAACGCCGGTGGACAATTTCCTGCGCCCTTAGAAGCAATCAGCCAAAATGGTTTTGAAACCGTTGTGCGCACCAACTTAGTTGGTGGCTTTCTTGTTGCTCGCGAAGTCTTTAAACAAAGCATGAAGGAAAATGGCGGAGCCATCGTTAATATTACCGCAGATAACTTTGGTGGAATGCCCATGATGGGTCACTCAGGTGCTGCCCGTGCAGGCATGGCGAACTTTACCGAAACTGCTGCCATTGAGTGGGGAGAACATGGGGTACGCATCAACGCCGTCGCACCCGGTTATATCGCCTCAAGTGGTATGGATACTTACGATCAAAATATTATTAAAGGCATTATGCAAAAGGCCAAAGACGGCACCCCTTTGCAGCGTATTGGCAACGAAGCCGAAGTTAGCTCAGCGATTGTCTATCTATTAAGCCCAGCAGCGTCATTCATTACTGGGGTTAATTTACGAGTCGATGGTGGCGCGGCACAAACACTCTGCTTGTGGCCTTTAGGCAAAAAGAAAACATCTGAAGAAGCTAAAGAGCCAGAGGCGGCTTTTAACGGTTTTCACCGCAGTAGCACACCTCAAGTCATTGATGAACTCGATTAAACAGTTGCCGCTATTAACGTAGCTTGCGATAGAGCTGACGAATCGGCTCAAGCTTTTGCTGGTTCATATCAACAAATGCCTGCAACTCTGCGGGCATTTCTTCTGGCCAATCTAAACCATAACCTTGTGGCATAATTAATGGGGCTAATAAAGAGGCTGCCGCAAGATCTGCACGGCTAAATTGATCGCCAACTAAAAACGCTTTATCTTTATACACCTCATACAATTTATCAATTGCTTGCTGAATGCGAACTTTTGACTTATCCGCACCGGCTTGATCTATCGACATGACTTTACGCATAATAGGTTCGAGTTTAGAGAAAAACAGCTTAAAGAATATCGGTCCCCACCACGGCCCACCCTGAGTAAAGAACGGGATCACGGTTTTTGGTTCCGCTAATAAGTAGTGGTAACCAAAGCGACGTACATGAACACCAATTTCCACATCGCAGTATTTTTCCCATTCCAGTGCTTGCTGAAGAAGCTCTGGATCTTTTGGAGTTAACAATTTCTCAGGATAAACGTCATCTAAATACGTAAGAATTAAATGAGAATTTTGTACTTGTTCGCCATTATCAATCAAGATCGGCACGTAGGTCTTGGGCGCCATTTTTTTGGTAGTGCGTAGGTGAAGCCCAGGAAATAGATTTTTAAGCGTATAATCTAGGCCTTTATAATCCATTGCCCAACGAATTTTTTCGCAGTAGTGTGAAATTGGAAACTGATACAGTACACGACTCATGACCGACTCCATTTCAGCCTTTCATCAATAGAAGGCTGGTAATTATCCCTGCAAGCGCTGTTTATTCCCCTGCACTCGCTGCTCTTCGGTCAAAAAACTCCACGCAATTAAACGACTGACTTTTTGGCCTTGGCTCATACTAACAACTTTTACCTGTTTCGCACCTATTTGATTTAATAATCGCTTCAATGGGCGCACATTATCACTCTTAGAAACAAGGCTGGTGAACCACATCACCTGCTGAGCAAAATCTTGGCTTTCATTCACCATGCGCTTTAAAAAAGCGATCTCGCCGCCCTCGCACCAAAGCTCCGCTTTTTGGCCACCAAAATTACGCCCTTGATTAGCCTCTAATTGCGGCTTATCAACCACCATAGACTTACGCTTACTCAAGTTCTTTAGCTTACGCTCAGTTCCGGCATTCGCTTCTGCAAGCGAAGCATGGAAAGGCGGGTTACACAGTGTTAGGTCAAATAAATCGTGTGGGCCAATCACCCCATGGAAAATAGACGCCTTTTTCTTTTGCTGTATTACTTTTATCTTATTATTTAATACCGGGTTCGAATCAACAATTAATTGAGCGGCACTGACCGATATCGGGTCGATGTCACTAGCGACAAATCTCCAACCATAACTGCGATTACCAATAATCGGATAAATGCAGTTCGCCCCTGTGCCGATATCCAAGACTTTCGCGTTCGTCTTTTTACCAATTAATAAATCAGCGGCATGGTGAACATAGTCTGCTCGCCCGGGAATTGGCGGGCATAAATAGCCTTGGGGAATATTCCAATGTTTAATCTGATAATGCTGAGCCAATAGCGCCTGATTCAATAACCGTACGGCTTCATCATTGGAAAAGTTAACCGTTTGCTCTCCTCTAGGATTTTCTTTTAGATGCGCTTTTAATTCTGGGCAGAGTTTCACTAAAGCGGTCAGATCATAACGTCCTTGATGCGGATTCCTTACGTGTAAAGAACCAGCTTTCACAGAGGGCGTATTATTAGAAGATCGAGAAGAGGGCTTATTCACAGCAGGTCACTTGGCATATCGGAATCAAGGGCTATTTTACCCTGTGCTGATACTCTCTGCACCTTGATTATCAGAATTGAAAACAATCACCCGATTTCGCCCTGCTTCTTTCGCCAAATATAGAGCACTATCAGCTCTTTCAAGCACATTTAGCCAACTTTCATTGGCTAAATCACACTCTGTGGCACCAAAGCTAGCCGTTATTTCAACCTTACTTCGAGACTGATGATCATATGAATGACTCGCAATTTTCATGCGGAGTTTTTCCGCAATAAACTTAGCTTTTTCAACCGTTGTATCAGGCAATAGTAAAATAAATTCTTCCCCGCCAAAGCGCGCAATACTATCGTAAGCACGGGTATTTTTAGTGAGAATATTAGCAACGGATATTAATACCTTATCGCCAACATTATGGCCATAGCGATCATTTAAGCGCTTAAAATGATCAATATCGAGCATAATTACAGATAAGGGAGCACGACTTCTTACTGAGCGAGAATGCTCGTTATGGATAATTTCTTCTAGTGCCCGACGATTAAGAACTCTAGTTAATGGGTCATGAGTTGCTTGCTCTTTTAATACTTTCTGAACTTTATGGCTTACGATCCATACAAGACCAAAGCTGGTGATAATCACCACAAATTGATAAACGATAATGGATAACGAATGCATTAAACCAGCACTCATAAAATCCTGTAATGGTTCTTCCGATAAGGTAAACAAAGCACGAAAGGCAAAAAAAGTCGCAAAGAATAAAAAAGATAAGGCGATGGATAAATTCGCATAATGTTGATTTATCTGATGCGCCACCAGCAAAGTCCGCATGATGAATACGCATTGAATGCTCACAATAATACTTATCGCGACAATTCTTGCATTAGTATTGTAATCAACATAAGTAAATATCAACATAAAAATCAGCACGGTTGATAACATATAACCGTGTATTTTTTTTAATGCCTCCTTATCGAATTCATAAAATAAGACTAAGCCTAAATGAATCAGTGCCATGCTGAGCGCCAATAAAGTATTAGGAATGACAATAGAAAAAAAATCAGGGATATAATTACGCAGGCCGATTAATAAAAAACCACTACTGCTCATTAAGAAGGCATAACCGACAAATTGAATGCCCTTGATGCTTGGATAATACCGAGAGTACATTAACAAACAGCCAGCAAAAGATAAGCTGACTAAAATGTTGTTAACGGATAATGTTCGTAGATCAAGGAATTCTTGCACACGCCCCTCAATATTCAGTTTCAAGCGAATACATCAGTATTTAGTACTAACGGTAATGTATTAACTATAGCGAGGTATTCAGTCTTCAGAGAAACTTACATGTCACAAGTGACACATTAGTCCTTAATAACCAGTCGCTAAATTGTAGTCAGCTTAACAATGAGTCATCAGCTTCCAAACTTAAGCAAAGCCACCCCGGCAATAATAAAAGCAATGCCCATATAGCGAATAAAACTGGTTGGATCAGAAAAAAACACAACCCCAACAATAAACGTCCCCGAAGCCCCTATTCCGGTCCAGATGGCATACGAAGTACCAATAGGAATATCGCGCTGAGCAAGCCAGAGTAAGGCGCCACTGATGGTCATAAACACCACTGCCACAGAGAGCCCCATTAACCGATGCTCTTCCTGCTGAGCCAATTTAAGCCCGACAGGCCAACCAATTTCAAACAGACCCGCGAGTAATAAATAGATCCATGCCATAGCATCCGCCTTAAAAGATTCAATAGTTTAAGGTTAGTTCACTCACTGGCTTTTCTACAGGCACAAAAAAACCGCAGGTTATTAAATAAGCTGCGGTTTTTTGTCAGTCAGATCAGCGCTTAGTGCTGGTGACCGCCTTCGCCATGTACGTGGCCATGAGCGATTTCTTCGTCAGTCGCATCACGTACGGCTTCAACTGTTACGTCGAAGGTCAATGCTTTGCCCGCTAGCGGGTGGTTGCCATCAACCGTAACCATGTTGTCTTCAACCGCAGTTACGATCAAGTTCATTGGACCTTGCTCAGTTTCAGCTGTGAATGCCATACCTGGCTCTACCGTTTCAACGCCTTCAAACGCTTCCATAGGCACTTCTTGAACGCCTTCTGGGTTGTATTCGCCATACGCTTTAGCTGGCTCAACAGTCGTTTTGATCTGGTCGCCAACGTTCTTGCCAATCAAAGCTTCTTCAAGACCTTGAATAACGTTCTGTGCGCCGATCAAAAATACTAACGGCTCGCCACCTTCAGAAGAATCGATGATTTGGCCTTGCTCATCCATTACGGTGTACTGAATGCTTGCTACTTTGTTTGCTGCGATTGTCATGTGACGGATCTCATAATTTTTTAGGTTTAATAATGGCGATATTGTATGAGAAGTTAATAGCGATGACTAGCAAATTTGCCTTTGTTTAACCACGCATTGAAATTGCGACTCGCGCCATCGATTCCCTCTGGGTAATTTTGACCAAATAACTTTTGTGCACTGATCTTACGACAAGGATTTTGACCATAAAAGGCAAAACTGCGCTTAAGCCACTCACGACCTGCCTGATGGTCGAGCAAGAAGTAGATGCTGGCCACCGCTTGCAGATAGTTCATTTGAGAATCCGCACCATAAAAGTCTTGATGCTCGGTATTGGCAAGCTGCTTCATACTGGCCCCTTTTAAGCGGCCATACTGATTCACTCTAGGCTGAGCAATGACTACATTCATCTGCCAGCGAAAGCTTTCCATATATTCCGCCAACCCTTCATTGATCCACACAGGAACAGGCCCCAACATCCCTGCTAGCATAGCGTGGGTCATTTCATGGCGGGCAATGGCCATGGTTTGCTCATTTGTCGGATAGCGCGGTAAATAGATGGTATTACTGGCCGAGCTGTAATACGCCCCCCACTGAACATTGGCCTGCTGTTTTTCACGCTGAGCTTCGAAGTCTTTCACATCTTTGAATAAGATGATTTTTAAGTTGATCTGGCGCTGGTAGATTTTCGGCACGTAATGGCTTAATACCTTATGTACCAGTTTGCCCTGCTTCTTGATTTCACTTTCTATTAGGCTGTCTCCCGCCCAATTAGGATATTCGATGGATAATTGAACCGCTTGCTGCAAAGCTTCGTATTGCTTACTGAGGTCTTGTACTTTAGATTCGTTTTCTAAGTTCGGCTTTTCGCCAAAGTGCGTACGACCTTGTTCATCGACCCACTTATAAATTTTCTGCTTATTTACATTATCCAAACCTTGCGTCTTTGGTTTACGGCAGAGCATTTTCGCGGCGTAATGCTGGCCTGTGCTTTGCCAGTCGAAAGCTTGCCCGTGCTCATTTTCGTTCTGTTCATTATTTTCTGATTGTTTAAATTTCTCTCGCTTTAATCTCTGCTCAGCTTCGTACTCTTGCTCTTGCTGTAACTCTTCTAGCGCCCTGTCATGGTCTTGTAGGCGTAATTCATACAGTTGAGTTAATAATGGATAATAAGGGTCTAGCTGAATTTCACGGGCTAGATCATCGCGACCTAAAGCCTCTAGCAATTGTTGGCGCTGAAAAGGCTCACAGCTGAACCATACAACTTCCATGGATAGGAAGAATGCTAATAGCATGAAGAGAATACGAGTGAAGCTTTTGATAAAGAGGCTTTTGATAAAAAAAAATTTCATAAAATCAGAACCCCATACTCACGATGGCATCTTCACCCTTCTGTGGCTGACACGTCGTCACCCGAGGTAGCAAGCCATCATGTTTATTTTTAAACCAAGCTTTAATATTCCCCGAACGTTTTAACGCGAGTTGCTGCCAAGTATTCGTTTTGTCTAAGGTCTTACTTTCTCCCTCACTGGCAAAACCACAAACCTGTAATTCCAGCTCTTCTTTCTCTTTCATCATGGCAGCGACTTTCTCCAGATACAGAGCCTGCGTTTCAGATACTTCTGTGATCAGCGGCTCATATTTTAGGTCATCCAGACGAATCGCCATTAGATATTTTCCCGCATAGCTGGATAAAGTGATCAGTGCCCCATAGGGCTGAAGTGACTGTTTAAGATAATACGTCGCCGCTTCTTTTAACGCCAATAAGCTTAATTGATTGATTAAATCATCCAACCCGACATCAGGGTCATTAATATTCCCCGTCAACGGCATGGTCAGCTTAATATTATTATTGTCGTCCCGCAGAATCGACAGCACAGTATCCACTGGCATGGAGATCTGCTTACCTAAGCGATCGATGGTGGCTTCATCTACTGGTAAGAACTCGCTATTACGCAGCAGAATATCGGCTTCACCATTCATCTCGGCATTTCGAATCGCCAACTGCACATCCAGTTTTAGCGCCCCTTTCTGCACGTGATAACCCATGGCATTAGCGGTATAACCATTAAACGGCACAAGATTGAGTTGCTTTACCGTTAAATTCATTTGGCCTTCAGGCTGCCCGTTTAATAACCCCAACTGCCCGTCTACTGCAATCTGGTTGTATTCATCCAATGCAAATTGCATCTGTATTGAACTTCCTTGGGCTAGCTGGTTGCTATCAATAGCTCCGATTTCGATATTTTCAATGGCCAAACGTACCTTGCCTTGGGGCTGCACACTCTGATCATCAAAATGAATATAGCTGGAACCTGGCGGGCCTTGCTGACGCAGTCCGGCAATAGAGAAGGAAATTTGTTTTTCATCTTGAGCCGCTTGCTCTTCTGCTGCCTCAACCGATACAGACTCTTCAGGTTCGGCAGAGCCTGCTTTCTCCTCTTTCGCCGATATGGGAAGTCCAGCCATCAAACCATTACTCTGTTTAACCAGTTGTGCGATTAATCCTTGGTATGTATGCAAGCCAGTGTTCAACATCAAGCCTTCTTTATGAATAGGATCCACACGAATATCATCGACCTGATATTTTTCCAGCGCGAATAACGTCGCTTCTTGATCATCGCCTAACGCTATATTTTCTATTATCAACTCTTCCACACTTTGCACTGCTGCACTGGCATCAACCCCCTGTAACATCAATTTTTGCAGAGTAAAACGCGGCGCTTGAGCCGCCTTCATGTCGATACCCGATATGATTAAATCGCCTTTCAATACCGGGTCTTGCCAAAGTGAGGAAACAGCTCCTTGCCAGCTTAGCTTGAGCGGTTGATTCAGTGTCACAACGTCTGGGGTTTCAAGATTCAACTCACTCAGCTGAACGTCTATGCTTAGGGGTACATCACCTGAGTTATCGGTTGATAAGTCGGTTAATAATATCTGCTGAATTTCTAAACCCGCTTTCATTCCCTGCTGGCTAAACTGATAACGATGATCGGTTAAAAGCAGCTTATCGAGACGCATGCTCCAGGCTTCATTAGCAGTATCACTTTTAGAAGACTCTTTTTCTAACATCTCTTTTTCTGAAGATTCGGCATTTTCAGCAGTAGCCGGAGTCGTCAGAGGAATGGTTAAACCAGCAAGACTCAGTTTCTTTTTCTCGACGGCTTCTTTCAATACGGCACCAAAATCGATACCTGAAATTTCAATCTGCTCGATATGCAGTTGGCGCGAAAATAACGCCAATACATTTAAGTTTATATCCACTCGCTCTAGCCGAGTTGCTTTCAAGTCACTACTTGGCTCTGGATGCGATAGTTGCAGATTATCAAGCCTCAATTCACCTGTTACCAATGACAGGCTCCAGTCTTCAAGCTCGAGCTGATACTGTTCCCCTTGATCGCTATACCAGGACTTTAAGTACAATAAACCTGACGCAGGCAAAATCGTGGTCAGCAGAGCATTGATTATAAAAACAAAGACCAATAGATAAAATAGCCAACGAGCAGTGGCATTAGGTAAAAATCGTTTCATTCTAGTTATTACTTCTCTAGGCCATCACAATACTACAAGAAATTATCTGATTCGATTCTTCGATAATATCATGCGTAGCTCTATTTTATATAATCGATCTAGAATGGTATGCAAGCTACAGTATGAGAGGGGGAAGTACTTTAATAGATTAGATATCAATCGTTCAGATATGAGGTTGAACCTTGATTTTTATCGGTAATTCAGTAGCTCTATTAGCTACTGTAAAAACAATCTACTATAGTGATGTAATTTCAAGGTCAGCGGAGAATAGCCAACATTATTTTTTAGGTGGTGAGCTATCAGCATTACCAAGTAATAAAATCACCGATAGATGCATGCGAAACGATGCAATAAGTATAATTTGGAGAAAATTCTTTCTGAGTTGCCTCTACACGATAAAGCACGACATCTTGCTGAGACATTTGTGCTGCAAGTAGAACTGAAAGGTGCGCGTTAAATAGTGGGTTGTCCGCTAAAAGAATCACCTCATTATGGCCATTGCACTGGGCCCCTTCTAATTCGATACCAACATGACCCCAATGACCAACAGCTACACTGTTAATTTTCCCGCTATAAGTACCAATGGAGTTAATACTTCCAGCATTTATGCTAACCGATACAAATAACGAAAACAAAAAAATCAAATACTTCATACTTATCCACTTACCGATTGCTAACGGCTCTCATCATCCTGCATGGAATGCATGAGTTTGTTATATTATTTAAATATCGACATACCGAATCACACAATAGTAGTCATTCAAACCAACATCATCATAACCAATCGTTACCGCTTTCCCAGCCATTTTAGCCGATAGTAAAATGGAAAGATGTCGCGATCCCCGCTCATCACCTTTAAAAGAGAATATTGTTCTTCCAGCAACTTTACGACATGCCCCAGCATCGCTAACATTATCTATTTGTACCCAATCTCCATCAGTATTCAAAGATAGGTCGTGCGAACGTATTTTCAAAACGTTTCCGCTAATCTCATCTATCTCTGAGAAAGAGTGACTACAAAACGCTAAGAAAATCAAAGACAAACAAACTCTAATACTTATCATATGAATTCAACCTCCAAGGTATAACTTCGCCTTCATCCGGCTTTTCGGATGCAAGGCATTGTTATGTTGTTAATTTAATATTCATGGTAAAGAAAGAACCCTAACCGCTCATAAGCAATGTCTTAACACCATACTCACTTATTATGTTTAGTCGTAATGCCTTCCACCCAACACTGTTTCACCAATTTTACAGTCGGTACCTGTCAGGTAAATGGACACTTTTTTACCGCTCATATATGCAGCCAAAAGATTTGAATGAATACTATTGAAGCCTGGGTGGTCTGGGTATAGAGAGGCGTAACTCGAGCCATAGCCACTTTGTGGAGTACATCCACTTAATTCCGGGGTAAAACGAACATTCACTCCTCCAGTTGCTACAACAACAATTCTTTTAACTTCTAGGTCATATTGCCAGTCTGCAAAAGAATATACGGAGCTAAAGCTAATCGCTAAGGAAATCACCATTTTAAAAACTAGATTTTTCAATTTAGATTCTCTCAAAATATATGTATTACATAACGGTTCTCATCATCCTGCATGGGATGCATGAGTTTGTTATGTTTATTTAATATCAAAATATGTTAAAGCGCAGTAATTCTTATCACCCCAAGGCGAGGTCATCGTCGGCTCATATCCAATTCGACCACTTGATTTTGCAACAATTGAAGAAAGTGCGATTGATAAAGTTTCTGGATTTTTAGTTACATCCCAAAAAACACCGTAATTGCATGGTGCAACTAATCCATCTATTTGCATAAGAGCCATTTTTTGTGCGTTAGCGTTACTATGATGTGTAGAATGCATGCGAACAATTTTAATATCACCGGGAGTAATATTAAACCCCTCCTCTGCGAATGCACATATAGAGATAAATATAGCTACAATGAAACATGACATTTTTTTAATCATGACAATCCTTTATATACATAACGGCTCTCATCATCCCGCATGGGATGCATGAGTTTGTTATCTTATTAATTATTGTGTACTTGTAACATGCTGAATTCTTGGATAGCTCTCTGCACAGCCAGAAATATATAAATCAATTGGAAGCCCAGAAATATGCGCAGCAAGTATCAATGAATAGATTTCTTTGAAATATGCATGTTTTTCTTCCAGCATATATAAGGATGACTTTCCACACCCCCCTAGATCAGACATAGATGATTGAGCAACTAACAAACCATTGTGCCCTTCATACCATAATACTTTTGATATTTTCTTTGGCCCACTTGCGCCTTCAGCTGCTAAAGCAGTTTCAATAAAAAATAGACTTAAAATCAAAGAAAATATTGTAAATATTCTAATCATCGCAAGATATCCAGCTTTAGTTGAGATAACGGCTCTCATCATCCGCATTTTTTGGCGGATGCATGAGTTTGTTATACGATGCCTTATTAAGACACCATTTATAATTTAATTTTAGATGGGTAGTTATAAACTCTAGAGAAGAACTCTTTAGAGGTAGAAAATTCACATCCATGTAATTTCAGCCAACAATGACTGTTTTTCAATTGCGCGCATTCTCGCAGAAAGAAACGCTTAAATCAAAACTTTCAAATTGAATTCGTATAACGGCTCTCATCATCCCGCATGGGATGTATGAGTTTGTTATATTTAATAATTTAAAAACGATTAACTTTTTATTACTTACGATTCTGCTGCAAGCCAGATTCTATCGAACTGTAAATATCCAGATTCAACGCCCTTCATCTGAATGGATACATTCCTTCCTGAAGCCTGTGCGGCAAGAGCAGTAGAATAAAACATTTTGGCAAAATCAGGATTGGTCGATATTTTGAACGCCGCGGCACCACCATTTGTTATTGTTAAACCTGCAACAGTTGCTACCGATACGTCTATAGCCGTATCGAAATACAATAAAATAAGACCACCCGAATTCACATAAATATTTTTTACTTTCCCTTCATAACCGCAATAACCACCATAAGTAGAATGGCATGACGGTGCAGCAGAGAAAGCATTAAAGCTAAACATCAAAGAGAGTATTAATATAGAAAGACTTTTCATGTAAACCTCGGATAGATATAACGGCTCTCATCATCCCGCATGGGATGCATGAGTTTGTTATACGTGTATTTAATTTATTCGTTTGTTCCATGCCCATGGCGGCCAATATAATTTAGCGCTTGAGCGCCACTATTTTCACCTTTTACCGGAAACCCTAATGTAATTCGTTTATGGGCAGCTATTTTAGCTAAAATAGTACTCCACACAGACTTACCACCTGGTGTAGTTGTATTAAGATAATAGGCATAACAACAACCAGTTTGAGAGCTATCAAACTCATTAAGGTTTCTAAAATAAACAGTTCCGCTTGCCGTCATCTGCCAAAGAAGCTTACTTGCGTCATCCACCTCGACCCATACCTGTGCATTAACCTGAAAAGTTAAAAGTAAAAGTATAGAAACTAATATTTTTTTCATTTCATTAATCCTTGTAAAGCTAAATTCGTATAACGGCTCTCATCATCCCGTTTTTTGGGATGCATGAGTTTGTTATACGATGCCTTAATTAAGACACCGTTTATAATTTAACTTTAGATGGGAGGTTTTAAACTCAAGAGAAGAACTCTCTTGAAATAGAAATACTCACATCCATGTGTTGCCAGCCAATCGCTGATCTTTCTCAATTCCGCGCATTCTCGCAGAAAAAAACAGTCTAATCCAGATCTTCGATCTAAATTCGTATAACTCCGCCTTCATCCCGATATGGGATGCAAGGCATTGTTATATTGTTATTCCAAACGTAAATTACTGATTTGAGCATAACTACAGGCGTGCTTACCCGTTGTAGTTACCTTGACAGTTGCACCAGTGGTATAAGCCACCATCAAAAGACTCAAGACATCTTTTTTGTAAATATTGTCAGCAGATATTGCAAACCAACGTCCTCCATCAATTATGGGATCAGCCTGCGCCACACCATCAAGCTGAAAATATGCACAGCCATTTTGAGCATTCACCTGAACCAATGAAACCGTTTTACCATAGTGATCGACACTAAAACTCAATGGCGAAATGAGCATAATTAATACTGCGAAAAAAGACTTTAAAAATATCATAAACAATCCATCTATATAACGGCTCTCATCATCCCGCATGGGATGCATGAGTTTGTTATATTATTGATTCATCTGTATTGGTGTAAATGTATTCAGTAGTCTCAAATCCAGATTTCAAATTGCAATTTGTTGAGGCACTACTTTCAACCACCACTT
>PJEL010001417.1_pt1 | contig 24410 bp, 20 predicted proteins | sample 1853271 | NCBI WGS metagenome assembly PJEL01 (sample SAMN08108733, study PRJNA415343) | Invertebrate metagenome, whole genome shotgun sequencing project. | host: Globobulimina | place: Sweden: Gullmar Fjord | collected 2015-08
GAAGTCAAAGCGTATTCAGGAGCCGAGAAAAATGGTTTCATCTTTTCTGGATTGACATCCTGGTCTTCAATCATTTTTTTTACTCGAGCCCAAACCCCTTTAATATAGCCATTGGACAAGAGGTAGTCAGATAAGACAGTTTCTCTGGGGATTTGGAGAGCGGATAAAATGAGTGCCGCGCAGATACCAGTTCGATCTTTTCCAGCGGTACAATGAAAGAATGCAGGTGGACAATCTTCATTCGCCAGTTGCTTGATAATATTTCCCCAGGTAGTGGCATAGTTTTCAGTATTTTCAATATACCCTTTTATGATCGTCTCTTCCTTAATCCAGTCCATTTTATTTTTCTTCAACTTTTCCAGAGCTGAGATGAAATTAAACTCACCGTGAGTTATTGGAAGGTGTTGATAATCTAGTGGATGGTTTTCTGGAAATCGATTAGGCCCCTTTTGAACTTCTTCATTACGTCGAAAATCAAAGATCAAACCGATATTCATCTGTTTGATCAGTAACAGATCAGATTTAGTGGCTCTTTGTAGACTGTCTCCACGAAAAACTTGTCCCCACTTAGTGCGTTTTCCATCTATTGATTTATATCCCCCCATATCTCTAAAATTCACTGTCCCAGACATCTGGACAAGTCTTTCACCCACCCATATCCTTTCACCATTCTCGGGAACAAGCAGGTAATAATTACGCATATCATTCAGGGGGTCTGCATGAATGATGTATTGATCACTGGTTTTTTCGATCAGTCTGCGTTTTGCCGCTTTGTTGGCTGCGGATGATTGATAGACTGAGACGAATCCTTGATATCGGCCTGGATTCCATTGGATTTTAACTTGGTTTTCATCGATACGATCTATTGAGATATCGGTCAACAATTCATCATAAACATGCATATTATTCAAAGGGCAGAAGGATTAGGGCTTATTCTTTTTTTGTAAAACAAATCTTGATATAATTAAACCAATTTTTAAATACTCACTTCATAATAAAAAAACTATACTGATAAATCCAATGAAAACCTGAGTTACGAACAAAGTTCAGCAGGTTTTTACTAGACGCAGGAACGGAAAGCCTGATAATTATGTCTTAAGGACATTAATTTTACAGGATCAAACAATTCGATCCCAATCTTCTGAAAAATCGCATATCGTCGCTTTATGTTTGTCTCAAAATCGTTTGTCAAAGACATTGGGAACTATCTTAAAAACATTGCAGGTTTCACCGTTCTGGTTTTACTATTCAGCGTAACATCGTCTTGCCAGTCGTCAAGTCATTCTTTGTCTGAAACACTAGTCAACCGATCAGTGCAAACCCTTCGGGAAAACGCCACTCCATCTGGAAATATTCATCGTGATGAGACAATCATTTTATTAGGGAATTCTGCTGCTGCCTTTTTTGTAAACCTTGCTGAGGATACCCCTGATCAGCTATCCGTTGATTTGTCGGCTGTACTGAATCAACGGTTAGAACAGATGACATTTTATCAGTCTTTACAGAATACAGACGATCTGAACACTTTTTTTAGACAAAATCGCGCACTCAACCAGTTGAAAGACATTTACTTGGATAGTTTGGCGCGTGTTTCGGTATCAAATAAGGATATATCCAATCGTATGGGAAAGCATCTGAAGGTTGCCAATCTTGTCGTTTTACAAATCGACCGTTGGCCCTGTCAGGGATGTAAAGCTCCTTTTCAAACAAGAATAAAACTACGAGTGATAGACGCGCCTTCCGGAATGATTATCTGGACTGGTTTTAACGAAATCAGCTCGGATGACTCAACAGATATTACCCCCGAGAAAGTGATTGCTCTTTCTGAAGAGATTCTGGATACGTTTAAGCTACGGTTTAAACGAAAATGGCATAGAATCAGGCATCAGAATCTTAGTATGCTGGCAAAGAATTAGGAGGTTTATGCTAAGTAAAATCGATCGAAAAGTGCGACATATGTTAACCAGCCAAACCGACAGGCCGAAAATTCCTGCGGAGATTAAGAAAAATCCACTCGTGAGTTATTTAAGATTGTTTCAAAATCAACATAAGGTAATTGTTACTTTGTATACTGGATTAATCACAGCTTTCTCAGGATTCGTTCTCTTATTGAGCCTATTAATTATTAATATTTTGCATAATGAACTACTTCCTATTTGGGGGGCTTTCGTACTGGGTTTGACAGATATTTTCCTTCTTTTGGGGATTTTTAAAGCTTTTAAGGAACTTCGCCGATATCGTGTGAAGAGTACACAGATAAGTAAACAGGTTTATGAATATTTGAAAAAAGACTTGGATAAGCTCGAAAAGATACAGTTAGAGCATGCATTTATCAAGGACTCACATCGAAAAACGAAGAAGGCTCTGCGGCAACCAGGTGTTCAATCGATATCGACTAAAGCTCAAGAGCATGACGGGTGGGACTCTCAGCTGTGTCCACATTGTGGCGCATCCGTTGAAATGCTTGAGGAGGAATGTCCACTCTGTCAACATTCATTAAGGAAACATTTAGAGAATTAAAAACTGCTTTTACGACGGTACCATCGCGTCCACAATTAGTTGACGTTTCTTCTCACCACGATAGTAATTCTCAGACAGCGTAAATGCGATATTGAAACGGGAATCGTAATCAGCTGCCACAGCACCATTCCAATAAATCATTTCAAGATCAGGTTTGAGTATCCATTTCAGATGTTTGCCTGTCATAACGATTGGAATGGGGAGTGTTTGACCTTGAAGCATAAAGATTGTTTTTTTGTTCTCTTGCCCGAAGGGTTCAAACATCTTCAAGCGATCAATCAATTTCTGAGTTAGCATATCTAGTTTTATTTCAATATCCGCTTTAAAAACATCCGATTTGTGATTTGACATGATGCGGTTGCAGACATCGGTATATCGACTATGGAACTTCTCTAAATTGTCTTTTTTGATACTGAAACCCGCCGCATTCACATGCCCGCCAAATCCCTCAAGATACATTTCGCACTCTTGGAGAATTTCCATCATATTTTCATTTTTTGTGCGGGCAGAAGCCTTGAGTACACCAGGTTCGGAGTCAGAAACAACGATGCTGGGTTGGTTGAACTGGTCCGAAAGACGGCTGGCCACAATACCTATCAACCCTTCATGAAACGAATTGTCATAAACTAAAAGACCTTGTTTCTGCTCAACCAGTACCTGGGCTTTTTCAATTGCCAATTTAACCATTATCTTCTGTTTCTTTCTCCGCTTTAAATTCAATCTTTCAATATAATTGTAACGGCTGATGGCGATTTGCTTACTCTCGGACAATAAAAATCCAACGCCTGCCATCGCATCTTTCATTCGCCCCGTTGCATTCAGCATTGGAGCGAGTCTGAAAGCAATGCAGTTGCTGTCAAAAAATCGAACATGATTCTTTTCTGCAAATACTTTTAAGTAATGGAAAAACTCATCGGAACTGTTTTGTTGAATTCTTTTTGTCATTTGATCCAGACCATATTTGGCAAAAAGCCGGTTTAGCCCCAAAAGGGGGACTTGATCGGCTATCGTTCCAACTGCCACGAGATCCAGAAAATGCAAAAGATTGGGCTCTTTCCCTTCTTTCCAGTGAAAATTGATTCTTAGGGCGGCTCTCACTGCTATCAGAAAAATAAAAACAACACCAACGCCTGACAGATCCTTATAGGGGAACGAGCAGTCATGCTGCTTAGGATTGATGATGACACAATCAGGAAGAATATCCTCTTGGGGCAAATGGTGATCTGTGACAATAACCTTGGCTCCAGTTGATTGAATTCTGTCTATCTCACTTTTGGCAGTAATGCCATTATCAACAGTTATTACAAGGTCCGGGTGCTTTAGAAGGATCTCATCAACGGATTTGGCTGTTAGTCCATACCCATGAATGAATCGGTTGGGAATGAAACTCTCAAAATTGGAGAAATCCATTTTTTGAAGGAAACGGGTCAACAATACTGTTGAAGTGATGCCATCAACATCATAATCGCCAACAATGAGAACTTTTCTGTTGTTCCTGATTGCATCCAGAAGCATTTCAACTGCGGTCTTCACTCCTTTAAGCGATACAGGATCAGGGATATCTTCTAAGGAGGGCTTCAAAAAGGAGCTCCGATCATCTGGATCAAAGCTTTCAATGATCAGTTGAACAATGTTATCCTCAACGCTATCCGGGCTGTCTTCATTATACCATGTGGATAGATGAACATTGGGTACTATTGTTGCCACTTGATTCATTTCTTTCCTTTTATCACTGTCAGCCTAGATCTTCTTGACGAGTTGGAATCCATTGCTTTAATAAAATACTTGGACTGTTCAACATATTGATCCTGTGAACCAGACTCAATCTGATCCGCATATTTTTTGATGAACCAGTCAAAATAAACTCTCGATTTAACAAAATTGTTGAGTTTATAGTTCGTTAATCCCTTCAGAAATTTCAATTCCTCTTCATTTTTTGCTTCAGAGGTGATTTTTTCAAGAACCGTCAAACAAGAATTCCATTTGTGCATCGCCTTATAAAGCCTCGCCTGTTTCATCCAAAGAATTTGTAACATATCAATGTTTGAGTCAATGTCTGTTTCGAATTTTTCAATCAATTCTTCGAACGCGTCAGGAGAATAGGTCACAGCGTTGAACCGTGGAAAATCAATGAGCACAATTTTTTGCCCGAATTGTTTGCTATCGGATTGTGGTGTAATTTTCAGGATTCGGTCCACCCGGGACTGCAAAGAAAACTCATTTAACTGTGAGTCATCCAAAATGAATGGGACCGGGGCTTCGCATTTTTTACAGGAAAAGGATTGAGGTACCCAAACAGAATCAGCTGACAAGCGGTTCATTCTGAGAATAGACCCTTCATCGACATAAATAACTTCTACCGGATATTGAAACGTATTGTTGCAACTTTTACAATTCAGCCTGACTGGCTTTTTCATCCCGGATCTTTGAAGTTCAGAGAGATTTAAATTCTTAAGATCTTCCAGAATATTTTCGGGAACCGGTTTTTCAAATATTTCACAAATTATGAAGACCAGGCGGGCAATCTCAAATTCGCCAGGCTCATATTTTTCCAACAACAATTTTATGAATGCAGGGTCAGGGAGATATTCGATTGTCTGATACAATGTTTCCGTGTGGTTTTGAATTAGATATCTGAAGTGTTCCTTGACTAGCTCCCTGATTTGTTCATTTGGATGGGCTTGAAACATCTGAAGTGCGTAATCAATCCCAACGCGATCCTGTTTATTGATATAATAAACAAAGTTCGTTTTGTATATCTGACTGAGTCCTTCCGTTAAATGGGCTGAATAATTCGGATTTGGAAAAATGGACGGCCAGGGAATATCAAAACCCAACAGCTCTTCCCGCAGAAAAGACCAAAGTATTTCATTTCGTGTGTCTCCAGTGTTGAGAGGAGAGTCATCATGAATTATCTTCAACTGTTCAGGCCGCCAAGCAGGTGCTTCCGGAAAAAACATGGACAAAATTTCTTCCCGATACTCTTTTATTAAGAGGGAAGAATGATAATAATTTGCAATACTTTCGACATGTTTCGTCGGTTCCAGTAACCACTTTGAAACTGATTTTTCAAGAATAATTAACAAAGGAACTGTTAGAAGAAACAGAGATTCCAATTCCAGAATCTTCGGAATTGTTTTTGAAAAAGAGTGTTGATTCTTACTGAAACTATGGATCACCCATCGTAGCTTTGATGGTTGTTCGGTATCTTGTAGAAGATGTTCGACCCATTTCTCTAGCACAATCAGAAAATGTCGATGATCTCTGGGTGCCCCAGGATGTACATGATCATACCCACCAAATGCACTTTCAAGATCCATCCAGTACTGACGATCAGTGATATTCTCGCTTAGCCCTAAAAGAATATAACACTGTTCATAGATCGAGCTTATTGAATATCCTCGCGAGAGGTTTTCTAACCACCAGTCTTTCAATTCCATTTGTCCGAAATGCTCAACCAAACGAAATGTCAGTTCAGCATCCGAATTCAGATCTCGTAAGACGAAATACTGGTCGAGAATTGACAGGAAATCCGATTTGCTTTTACAAAAAGCTAAAAGATTAAGGAAGAGAACCGAGCTCTTGACAGCATCATGCTGTGACTGTTGAAGAGTTTTAATGACCTTTTCAAAATTTTGTTCTCGATCAATTTCAAGACAGGCATAAGTCGCAACATCGTACTCCATGCGTGTTGACTGATCACTAGCTGCTAGCTGGTCAAACCATTTTTGTATCAGGGATTTGGAAAAGTCATTGGGAAATCTTGATAAAACTAGCGCGGAAGAATATTTAACCTGCCCATCCGATTCACGAAATATCTTTAATATTTCAGGGAGATATTCAACAGCTCCGATCTCCGCAATTTTTGCTATTCCTGCATCCTGAATATCCGTAAAAGGAGTATTCAAAAACTCAGATAGATAGGGCCGGATTTGTTCATTTTCCAAACGCATGATCTGGTATGCACCCCAGACAGCGATAATCTCATAATTCGATTTTAAGGCCTTCTTAAGACACTCATGCCCAAATAAACTTTCCATATGACGATGTTAATGTGATCGAAACGGCGAACCTATTCTTCATGAAATGCTCATCACATTCAAAACGAATGGTAACTAATACCTGAAATAAACGCACCGAAACATCATTGCCTTTCCAACACAATATCGGGTTACCATTATCGTGCTAATTTTTTGTTCGGCAATAGGACCATTGCGTGCGTCTGCAATACTCCAGGTCAGTTGTGTTCTTTGTTAGGAAAAAATGCCCAATCTGGAATACAGGATACTGATTCAACACGATGTTATACAGATCCAGGCAGATAACAGGAGCAGGGGTGCTACACTATGTGACGTTTACTATAGCCTACTCATAGGAGGGGAAAGCTACAAGGAAAAAAGAGGTAACTCTTTACTTCCGTTCAGTTTTTGATATATTAAAAAAAATATAGAAAAATTTTTATGCCATCGAAAGTTGCCAGAAAATGACCCATAAATTCAGAAACCACCATGAAACCCAATTTCACAGTCGAGGATACAAAGATAAAACAACTGGGAAAGGCGACAATCAAATCCCCATTGAAAATTGCATCCGGGATCTCAACAAATGATCAAATCCTGTTCCACCCTTACCCAGGTTTGGATCTTGAGGAAACGCAAGTTGCATTTGAAATATCCCAGCCTGAGAATTTCATCTATTTTGATCCTACGAAAGTGACAGCAGGCATTGTCACATGTGGAGGTCTGTGCCCCGGTCTTAATAATGTTATTCGAGCGGTGGTTCTCGGCCTCTACCATGGTTACAAAGTAAAAAGCATTTTTGGCATCCGTTACGGATTACAGGGGTTTATACCGGATTACGGCCATCCATTAGTCAAATTAACACCTGACGTGGTCGCTGATATTCACGAGCAGGGCGGTACAATGCTCGGTTCTTCTAGGGGGGCCCAATCTATCGAAAAGATAGTCGATGCGTTAGAAAGGCAAAACATGAACATGCTTTTCATCATCGGTGGCGATGGCACCTTGAACGCAGCCGCAAAGATTTCAAAAGAAATATCTGATCGAAACCTTAAAATTTCAGTCGTCGGCATTCCAAAAACAATTGATAATGATATCTCTTGTGTTTCCCGATCATTTGGTTTTGAAACTGCTGTTGATACAGCAACCCAGGCAATTCAGTGTGCTCATACAGAGGCTCACTCTTATCCAAATGGTATTGGTCTGGTAAAATTGATGGGCCGCTATTCTGGTTTTATCGCCGCAACGGCTGCTGTCGCTCAAAGAGATGTCAATTTCGTTCTGGTTCCGGAGGTGGATTTTGATCTGGAAGGCCCCAGTGGTTTTTTAGAAGTACTCAGAGCACGTCTCGAAGAACGCTCCCATGCGGTTATTGTGGTCGCGGAAGGTGCTGGACAGAAATATTTTGAGTCACCTCAGGTGGAAACCGATGAATCCGGCAATGTGAAGCTTAGAGATATTGGAAAATATCTCCAAAATCGTATCCAGGATTACTTCCAGAAATTGAATATTGAAACAAATCTCAAATATATTGACCCCAGTTATATAGTCCGCTCCGTGCCTGCCAATACAAATGATGGATTGTTTAGTGCCATACTTGGACAGAATGCCGTTCATGCTGCCATGGCCGGCAAATCAGAGATGGTAGTATCAATTTGGCATGGAGTATATTGTCAGCTACCTATTTCACTTGCGATTAAAGAGAGGAAAAAACTCCACCCCAGCTCAAGGCTCTGGGTAAATGTTCTGGAATCGACAGGACAACCCAATTTTAAATCCGATTAATAAAGCCCGCCGTTAGATGTAGTTATATGTGATTCTTAAACGCAGTCAACCCTAAACGGGTTTTTTCAAATACGCTATCTAGTCGATAGATAATAGGATAGACCGTTTCTGGGTCGGCTTCTTCAATCTCTCTTCCAATCTCGCTGAGGTTCAATGCTCCTAAATTCAAACTCATACCTTTCAATTTATGTCCTAGACTTTTCACATCTTCAACAGCGCCCATTTGCTGGCATTTTTTTAATTCATCAATTAATTTAGGGGCTTCACGATTAAACACATTTATCAAATTTTTTAAAAATGAGCCCGTTATATCCTTCCTCGATTTAAGGAATTTTATATCTACAATTAGAGGCTCAGATCGATCATTGCTCTTCATGATTGCTCATAATTTTTTGACGTTTTACAGAGAGTACTTATTATCATCGAATCAGGTTAACCGGGAAGATGATGATATATATTCCTGCAGGAATATTTTTTGATTGGTTGATAGTGCTGTATAAGGTCTCAGTGCACGTACCCTTGTAATTGCCTGATCAGTACCAAGATTCTCTTTGAGTGCCAGCCATGCACAAAGAACCGTGCCTGCTCTTCCACGACCTTCCAGACAATGCACAGCAACCCCTAGATCACCATTTCGAGCTTTATTTATAAAGGCTAAAGCTCTGGTCATAGCGTTCATCGAGGGTGCCTCTCCGTCGTCTATTGGTTCATGCCACAATCTGAATCCGGCTGCGAGATGCTGATCTCCGTACAAATTGTCTTCCGTCAGGGTTAAAATTGCACCTATTCCACACTCTTTGAGAGCGACATGTGTTTCCTCAAGTTTACTTAACCAGGGTTCCCCCATACCGGCAACCCTGTATGAGGCCAGAAGGCTGAAGTGTATTTGCTGCAAGATCGGTGAATCACTGTAAATTTGAGGATTGTATGAATAAAACAATTTCCCCCTTTAGCTTTCCTGAATGTATTTAAGCCGGTATTGCTAACTATACTGATAAAAACCACGCCCTGACTTTTTACCCAGCCAGCCGGTCTCAACATATTTCCTCAGCAGAGGACAAGGGCGATATTTGGAATCTTTGAAACCATCATAGAGGGTTTCCATAATAGCCAGGCATGTATCCAGGCCTATTAAATCAGCTAAAGCCAATGGTCCCATGGGATGGTTCATGCCAAGTTTCATGACAGTGTCAATATCTTCACATGTTCCGACATTTTGATAAAGGCAGAACACAGCCTCATTGATCATCGGCATCAGTATCCGATTAGCGATAAATCCTGGAAAATCGTTTGCTTCTGCAGGTGTTTTTCCAAACTTAAGTGACAGATCCCATGTTGTTTGAAAAGTTTCCTGAGACGTTGCCAGTCCTTTGATCACTTCAACCAGTTTCATAACTGGAACCGGGTTCATGAAATGCATTCCGATGATGAACTCCGGCCTTGAGGTTGCACCTGCAATACGACCAATGGGAATAGATGATGTGTTCGTTGCTAATATAACTTGAGGCGGACAAATAACATCCAGGTCTTGAAAAATTTTCAGCTTTAAGTTCTCATTTTCAGTAGCCGCTTCGACTACAAAATCAGCCCCTTTAAAGTCTTTTAAATCAATACTGGTCTTGATACGGCTAAGAATCGCGTTCGCTTCTTCACCAGTCATTCTGCCTTTTTCCACACTCCTGGATAAATTTTTCTCGATGTTGGCTTTCCCTTTTTCAACAAATTCCGTTTTAATGTCGTTCATGATCACATCAAGACCAGATGTCGCAGCCACCTGTGCGATCCCGTTACCCATCTGCCCTGCCCCAATAACACCAAATGTTCTGATTGACATACGTTTTCTCCGTAAAAATATATGATGAAATCAATTCTTTGTTAGCGCGTGTTTTCTCTTTTTTATACCAAGATAAGCTAACCTGCGAAAGAGCAATTGTTGAACTGAACGATTTAGGCTGTTATATTCCTAAATTATCGGTTACCTGGAAACAAGCCTTTTGCTCAAATTATGAAGGTCTTTCAAGAAAAATTATTAGTTCCCATAATCGAAGGATAAGTCAACCAACCCGCGATCTTAAGCTATTTCAAATCAAAAAAACGGTTTACGGATATATCACCATTTTCTATAACCTTTAGTAAACGGGTAAAATTACTCCCAACGAAAATATTTTATAGGTTTCTACCTTGCATAAAAAACCAATCATCAAAACGGAACTTTCCACTACGCAACATAATCTTATTGAGACGAAGCGACCATAGATTCGGAGACACGATTTGCAAATAGATAAAATAAACAGAGAACGGATTAAAAATCTGAAAGAAGAAAAACATTTTATGAGATTAGGAGGCGGGGAAGCTCGCCTAAAGGCTCAAAATGTGAAAGGAAAAATGACTGTCTGGCAGCGAATTGAGTATCTTGTAGATCCGGGTACTTTCGTTGAGACTGGCAGTTTCATTGAACTTCGCAATGAAAACTTCGGCCTTGAAAAAAGTAGAACCCCAGGTGATGGCGTGGTTACCGGTTTCGGCCGCGTTAATGGTCAATTAATCTACATTGCAGCGCAGGATTTTACAGTCCTGGGAGGATCATTAGGAGAAATGCATGGAAAAAAAATTGCTGCAGTCATGGATCTCGCCATTCAAAACGGCGCACCAATGATAACTCTGAACGACTCCGTTGGTGCTCGAATACAAGAGGGTATTGGCGCACTTGCCGGATATGGGGAGGTTTTTTTCCGTAATACCAAGGCGTCCGGTGTTATTCCACAGATTAGTGTCATCATGGGACCATGTGCTGGTGGTGCTGTATATTCCCCTGGGTTGACTGATTTCATCGTGATGGTCAAAGACACATCAAATATGTTCATTACTGGCCCGGATATTATTAAATCTGTGACTGGAGAAGTAATTACCAAAGATGATCTTGGGGGTGCAGATGTCCATATGGCAACGTCAGGCGTAGTGACACATGTCGGAGAAGATGATGAGTCAACTCTGGACTGGGTTAAAAAACTACTCTCCTATTTACCCGCCAACAATTTAGAAGTTCCCCCTGTTGGGAATCAAGCCGGTATTGAATCTAGTAGTGAAATCCCTCAGGAGAATCTGGTTCCCTCAGATACAACAAAACCGTATGACGTATTTCAAGTCGTTAATACTATTGTTGACCCCATGTCATTTTTAGAACTCCAGTCTGAATATGCAAAAAACATCCTGATCGGGTTTGCTCGTCTTTATGGAAAACCGGTTGGAATAATAGCAAATAATCCCAGAGAACTCGCAGGTTGCCTTGATGTCAACGCATCAGATAAAGCAGCCAGGTTTGTTCGTTTTTGTGACGCTTTTAATATTCCACTACTCACTTTCGTTGATGTACCTGGTTTTTTACCAGGTACTGATCAGGAATATGCAGGAATCATTCGGCATGGCGCAAAACTCTTGTATGCTTATAGTGAAGCAACCGTTGCCAAATTGACCGTGATTTTGCGCAAAGCATACGGCGGTGCGTATATCTGTATGTGCTCCAAGCACTTGGGGGCTGATATGGTAGTTGCCTGGCCCGGATCTGAAATCGCTGTCATGGGACCCAAAGGTGCTGTGAATATCGTTTTTAAAAAAGAGATCAATGAAGCAAAAGACCCGGAAAAAAAGGCGGCTGAATGTGAAAAAATGTACATGGATACCGTTTCCAACCCTAAAATTGCCGCTTCTCAGGGTTATATTGACGATGTGATTGAGCCAGGAAAGACAAGACATATTGTCGGAAGTTACTTACTATCGATGACGGGAAAACGGATTGAACCCCCAAAGCGCAAACACGGCAATATCCCATTGTAATATGCTCGAATAGACTGGAAAAAGAGGCGTTATCCTATCACCAACTCAATGATTGAAAGATGTCGACACATCTGTATAGACTGCTCTATTCATAAGTTTCTAGTTAAGTAATATGTTTTTTGTAAATAATGCTAATTTTTAATATCGGAGCACTGTAAATGTTTTCAAAGGTGTTGATTGCCAATAGAGGACTGATTCTGGCAAATTGCGTACGGGCAGTACAGGAACTAGGTGGTAAAGCTGTTGCTATTTATGAAGCAGAAGACGAAAACAATGCCGGAGTTCGAAATGCTGATGAAGCGTATGAAATTCAAAATTCGTCAGCTACACGGGCCTATGCCGACGTTGACCAGATCGTTAAACTAGCTAAAAAACTGAAGGTCGACGCTGTGCTATCCGGGTACGGCTTTCTATCACAAAATGCCGATTTTATAAAGAAACTACAAAAGATCGGCATCACGACCATCGCTCCGACATTGGAAGGGATCCACAACCTCTCTGATAAATCATTGATCAGAAAGCTGGCAATGAAACTTGGACTATACGTACTACCAGGGTCGGCTAACTTCTCGGATTTTTCAGAAATAAAAAAAGAAGCGAGTTCAATTGGCTATCCGCTGATGATAAAAGCAACTCACGGATATGGCGGAAAAGGAATTAGAGTCGTGGAACGGGCATCAGAACTCCGCTCAACTTATGAATTTGTTAAATCACAATGTCATAAGTTTTCCATGAACTCGAATGAAGTATTCATTGAAAAATTTCTCCCTAAAGCCCATCATATTGAATTTCCAGTATTAAGAGACAAGACTGGCGATGTGGCTATCTTCCCGGAACAATGGTGCTCTGTGCAAAGACGTTTTCAAAAACAACTGGTTGAAACCCCGTCTCAAATAATAACCGCCCAAAAAAGGGCACAATTGCAGCAGGTGATTCGAAAACTGATCAACAAATTAGATATTTGTGGATTTGCTTCAGTGGAATTTCTGGTCGACGAAGATGTGACCTACTTTTTGAAAGTCAATGGTTATATTCAACCATTTTACACTGGAACAAGCCTGTTAACAGGGGTTGATCTGCTTAAAGAACAGATAAGAATTTTTGCTGGTCAGCCTTTGAGTATTAAACCAGATCACATTAAAACAAACGGGCATGTCATTAGTGTTTCTATTTGTGCCGAAGATCCCGATAACAATTTTGCACCTTCGCCTGGAAAGATTGACCGGTTTTACTACCCCTTCGGACAAGGTATTAATGTTCAGACCAATGTTTTCAGTGGCGATACTGTTGCGACATTTTACGATCCAATGATTGCAAAAGTAATTGTAAGGGATGCTTCCAGAAAAGAGGCCATTAGCCGTATGAAGGTTGCATTGGATAACTTTTTTATTGATGGGATCAAAACCAATATCCCACTGATGAGGGCAATATTAAACTCTGAAGACTTTAGGAAACGAAGAGTCAATATTTCATATATCCCCAATCTGGTAAAACGAAATAAAATAACTCAGGAATTGAAAAATCCAAAAGACGAGCAGATCGCCGCAATTATTACTGCGTTGGATTTACATCATGATGCCAACAGCCAACAGATTTTGGAAGCGGCAAAGGAGGATTCCCTCTGGACAACTGCAGCACGATGGTTCAGTCAAAAAAAGTCAATTTAATAGTTTTTTTTCACCAGTAAAGCTAGTTTTAAAGCGTAACCGAGTCCATCAACTCACAAATCAGGGAAAAATGAAATATACAGTTCGTTGTGGCAAAAAATACCAAGTAAAAATCGAACGAGCTACTAATATAAATAAAGAGTTTGATATTCAGCTAGGGAAGAAAAGCTTCACTGTTTCCATAAAGGATGTGCATGCAGACGGCACTCTCAGAACAGTCATCATAGACCACAAGATTTATCCGGTTCAGATTGAAAAACGAATTGACGGGTTTCCAGAAAAAGTAATTTTGAATGGTGTGAGCTTTGATGTGGATATTGAAAAGGTGGAATCAACACGGTACCGACCAAAAAGTGCTGATAAGAAGATCAGTGGTGCCACGACATCCGCGCTACCAGGACAAATTATCGCCATACTTGTTAAAAAAGGGGATCGAGTTAAGAAAGGGCAACCATTAGTCATTCTGGAATCAATGAAAATGGAAAATGAAGTACTCTCACCCAAAAATGGTATTATCAGTAAGATACATGTCAAGCCGGGTCAGGTCGTTTTAAAAGCACATCTGTTGATAGAGGTGGGCTGATGATAAATATCAGTGTCATACCTGTAATAGCATCAGACTAGGCAGGTAGCAGAAATGCATGATAACAAATCTGTTTTCAATAGTATTCAGCTGCGATTTTAAGAACATCAGCCACTGTAAACGATTGATCTTTTACAGGGTTAATCAATAAGCGATTGTCTGGAAAGCTTACATCCATTGCCTGTTCAAGTGCCATAGTTACTTCAACCATGTGTAATTCATCTGCACCCAGTTGATGGAATGTAAGTTCTGGTGACATTGCATCGCTATCGACTTCCACAATATCAGCAATAATCTGCATAATAATTTTTTCTTCTTCTTTCATAATGGATAGATTTGGTTAGCTGTTTATTTGGCAGATGGTCGCTAAAGGATAGTACAGTTTATGAAAAAAGCAAAGTGTTAATAGATTATCATTTGTGAAAATTAGGGAGATAACATGATTAAGGCGTTTGCTTTTCTAAACATAAATTTATCCAATAATTCAACTTAATAGGAATCTTACCCAACATTTTATTCCTGGTTTTTCGAGAATAATCTTCCCAAAATATCACTTTGAATATCTTCTCTTGACATCAGTCCATTATTGCATTACAAAGTTCTTGTGTACTATAATTTTCACATTAAGAAACTCAAATAATGTACCTCGCGATCTTGACTTCTTGAATTCTATTCATGTCACTGAAAATGGATAAACATCAAATTGATAAGGTTTTAAACGGGTTTTATGAAAGCAAATCTCCACAAACAGCCCACTTATATCAGTCTGACTTGGATTCGTTCAAAGAGTATTTGGGGATGGACAATTTACATTCAGCTCTGATTAATTTTTTTGAATCTCCTCACAGTCAGGCAAATTTAACTGTTTTACATTATAAGTCTTTAATGCACCGAGATGGGTTGAAGCCATCTACCATCAACCGGAGGCTTTCCGCTCTACGGTCACTTATCAAAGGAGCTCGAAGGGATGGCCATCTTCGGTGGGAACTGGATGTAAGTAATGTGAAAAGAGCTTCTGGGCAAAAAATCACCCCATTAAGTATAGACAATTTTGAAGCTATTTTGAAATTGGCCGGCAGTCAGCAGAATCCGTTGAAATCTGCGCGAGATATTGCCATCTTAAGATTATTGCACGACTTAGCTCTGCAACGTAGTAGTGTTGTCAATCTAGACTATTCAGATATCAATTTTTGCGAAAACTGGATCTCAGTGAAAGTACCCGGTACAAAATCTAAAATCAACAAGCTTCTTCCAGGTAAAGCTGTTAAGTCATTACAGTACTGGTTATCCTTTCGAGGTAAAAACAAGGGACCTTTGTTCACGAACTGTGATCATGCGGGGAAAGGAAAACGACTATCCGGAACAAGCATTTATCGAATAGTCCGTCAATTTGGTGAAAAGATTGGTATTGAAACTGGACCGTTCGGGATTCGGCAGACAGCTATTATCAAAGCGCTTGATAAGGCTAAAGTAGCAGGAATCAAAATGGCAGATATTGCAGCATTCTCTGACCACCAACACTTGTCATCACTTAAAGCCTACGATAAACAACGTGCCCGGATTCAACAGAAATTATCAGATCTGGTGTCAGAGTAGGATGGGCGGTTTAAGTAATGCAGCGTTTTTCATATGTTAACAACCACAGGCACTCTTAATCTTACAGGGGATTCTTCAATATTTTTACTTTCTGTTTAAGCCTGTTTACAGATTTCTGCAAGCTTTTGATTTTACGCTCTGTTTCGTTTTGGTATTTGATAAAAACAACCCTACTGACGAACTGATCTACTACTTTCTCAGTTTTTGTTACCTCTTCTGTTTTCTTTACATTTTCCTGTGATAAGTTCAGAATCAATTCCTGTTGAATCTTTGTAATTTCTTTGATTTCATTAAACATTTTATCAAGCCCATAGGCCGACACGATAACAAACACCAGAAATAGAAAGACTGTGGTCGCTTGAATAAATTTCGTCCATTTATCTGCATTTCTCCTTCCTGGCATGATTTTCTGATTATAGTGTTGTTTTCAAAAAAAAGGGCGGCGTATTGGTTTCGTCCTGTGAGTGTTGGATAATATTAGGATATACAATAATATGTCAAATTGATGGGGAATGCACATGTGTCTCTTAGCAGCATTTAGCCTCTGCATAAAAAGATGAGGTGTGCCTTAAAAGTAAGTTAAGAACTGAAGAGATATGGACTGAACTTCAGGTGAATTACTTCCGGATATAACCTTTTCTAACTCGATTCTGGTTTCCCAGGGATTGCTGATAACCTTTTTTTCAAGTAGATAACGGTTACCATAGGAAAAATAACCTCGCAAGGCATAGGAGAGATAACCGTCTTGCTGAGATATATCATCCAGTTTTTGGGCTGCAATCGATTGGATTCGAGTTCCACCGCCATAGCCGAATTGTTCTGAGTGAGCGGATACCTCTATTTTCGCAGTATAACTATTACCCCGTTGTTTAACGATTTCCTGCCCGTCGGTAGATTTTATTTTTGAATCTTCCGTAAATACAGACTCAATCTCCATGAACATCTTGAGAGAAGATTGAATTGAATATACATACCAATGCAGAAATAGTGATAGTTCATTCGAACCGCTTCCCAATGGCATTTTCGTATTTACATCATTGTTCAGCGGCGCATTATCTCTGATAAGCTTCAAGCCGAACCGGAAGTCAGTTTGATCTGTATATGAAACTTGCCATAACCCCCATATTTCGACGTCTCCCAATCCACTGGCTTTAGCATCCCCCACACTTTCTGCAAAAGTTGTCTCAGCAGTGTCAATTACCATCACATCCGATTTTCGCTCACTAGTCAGATGCGGTAAAGTAATTCCAAAATTTATGGATTCAAATAGCCCATATTGAAAGTGTAACCTTGTCAGAGTTTGTTCATAACTGATGGAACCCGTAACTGCATTACTATCAACGTTATTACGACTACGGAGGATATCCAAAGCTGATGTCTTTTTAGAGCCTTTCGCATAAAAATCTTTATAAGAAGAAGTAGAGACATCAACTGTTACCAGGCTTATGTTTGCTGGTACGAATTCAGTAGTTTGTCCAAATGCAGGCTGGCATGCAGTCCAGGCGATAAGCAGGGCAATCGATACAGATATTTTTACATGGCTGCTAAAACAGAGCTTATGGAAATAGTTTCTTCTCATGATTATTTATTCTATTGTAATCTATGGATTCTTCATTGGTTTACAGCTGAATGCCGAAATATTAAACACGATTGGCTGTTTTGCATCAGATGGATAAAAACTGATTATCAAGTAGGTCCTGAAGCAAAGATTCGATGGGGAGCCCAACAACATTGTTGTACGATCCTTCAATGGAATCAACTAAAAATGTTCCAATCCCCTGAATTGAATAAGCACCTGCTTTATCCAACGGTTCTTCGGACGCAGCGTAGGCCGTCAAAAGGTCATTTGAGACTTTGTTAAATATGACTTTAGTGGCCACATCCTTAAGTATTTCCAGATGGTTATTACAATCGTAGATAAAATAGGCCGTGATCACGAGGTGGCTGTTACCGTTCAGTTTATTGAGCATTGGCAAAACCGAATGGTTATTTTCCGGTTTGCCAAGGATTCCATTATCGATCACGACTATGGTATCCGCAGCAATCACAATTTCACTATCATTCAGTTTCTCCGCAACAACCAACCCTTTTTCTTTGGCCAGTCTTCTAGCATACGCGACAGGTTCTTCTCCTTCGTATACGGTTTCATCAATACTGCTCGTCAGGATACTAAACTTCAAATTATATCGTTCAAGATATTTTTGCCTTCTTGGAGAGCCGGATGCCAGGACAAATTTTCGATTCTGCTTAAACATCATAGTCAGATTATTTAATATTGAAGGTAGAGAACTGTTTCAAGAGGTTGCGATTGATGCTTAGGCTTGGAAACGGTCTATTCTAAATGGTGGTGGAGGATCGATTTTCGTAAAATAGTACTCCATAATCTTCTTTGTCATTCGGGCTGCATTTGAACCAGATTCCCCATTTTCTAGCATCACAACGGTCGCTATTTGAGGCTCTGCAATAGGAGCGTATGCAATGAACCATGCATGATGCAGGAATTTTTTATCCAGCGTTCCCTTCTCCTTGAGTATTTTCAACCTTGTCTTGTTTCCAATAACCTGAGTTGTCCCTGTTTTTCCAGCCATTGAAACGATATCGGACTGTGCGACCCGGCCGGTTCCTTTTTCACCCTGTACATTTTGAATCATCCCTTGTTGTAATAGTTCCAGGGTTTCAAGCTTAATATTGGCTCTTTCTCTAACCACTTCAGTATGTTCAATCTTTTTTTTCTGTTTGTTCTTTTCAGCTTCGGATCCGATTAAATTGGTGATTATACTTTTAACTAGTCGCGGTTTGACGTTAAATCCTGAGTTAGCAATAGTACTGGCATAACGAACCATCTGTATCGGTGTAGCGGTCACAAACCCCTGTCCAATCGAGGAATTAAGAGTTTCGCCATGCTTCCAATCCTTATTGAACCGTTTGCGATACCATTTTTTGTCTGGAATATGAGCAGAATTCTCATTCAACAGATCAATTCCAGTCGGAAGGCCAAATCCGAAGCGTTGGGCATATTCTTTTATTTTTTCAATACCAATATCCAGTGAAATTTTGAAAAAGAATACATTGCACGATTTTTCCAAAGCTTCAACAAGGTTCAGATCGCCATGGCCAGACCTTTTTGCGCAATACATCCGTCTTTTACCGATTTTTACATATCCGTCACATCTGTGAATTGTATCTTCATTGATAATACCCATTTCCAGGCCAGCTGCGGCTACTACCATCTTAAAGGTGGATCCCGGAGAGTAGACCCCTTGAATCGCTTTATTATTTAATACGTGGGATTTGTCATTTTTCATCTCCCGCCAGCGTTCAGTAGTCATTCCTTGTGAAAACTCGTTTGGATCAAAAGCTGGCAGGCTGGCCATTGAAAGAACCTCGCCATTTTTAGGGTTCATAACAACGACTGTTCCTTTTTTAGTCCCCATGATCTGTTCAATTTTTTGTTGGAGTTGGCTATTAATTGAAAGAATAATATCTTTGCCAGGCTTAGGTTCAATGGGATTTGGAAACTCACGAATCTCCCTGCCTGCGTTATCAACTTCAATTTGACGACCACCATCAGTCCCAATAAGTTGCTGATTATAAACAGCTTCTACGCCTTCTTGGCCAAATGTTTTTGCCGATTGAATCTTATCAAGCGGAAGTTTTTTTAATTGAGATTTTGTAATCTGACTCATGTATCCAAAGACATGGGCCCCTGATACATGGGTTGCTGTTTTTGGCCTCGGATAGTACCGTTTTGGTATTACTTTGATGGATATGCCGGGAAATTCCTCTTGGTAGGTACCAATCAGCGCAATTTGCCTGAATGACAAGTTTTCGTTCAAGCGGATTGGATGGAATTGCGCCATTCTGCGATTATTTTTAAGGGCTCTTTCCAAATGTCGCAAAGGAATTTTAAGTGTTTGTGATACTTTTCGTAGCACCAAGTTTACATCATCTGTGTCTTCCCTTACTAGCATCAGTGTGTATGACGGGATGTTTTTTGCCATAATGACTGAATTTCTGTCGTAAATGATACCGCGAGGCGCTGCTTCTGAGACTAATCGGATCCGATTTCCCTTGGACAGGTTACTATAGGTCTCTCCGTTTGGTATCTGCAGATTCCACAAACGCCAGATAATGCCAGCAAAAGGAATACCGATGATTGATCGAATAATCAAATCCCTACGGCTAAATAACTGTAATTCCTCAATAGTTAAAGGTTCTTCTTTCAAAACTTTCTCTCTGCTAGTCGGACTCTAAAGCGGGTTTCCATCCCGAGAAGCAGATGGAAACTGGGAACAATCAGAATAGCTGTTGGTAAGACTTCATGTGAAATCAGTCGTAACAACCAGCGAAAAGTGATATCACCTTCTGCAAAAAACAAATTAAGTAGGAAATAAACGAGTAAGTTATTGAGTAAAGCAACCACAGCGGTAATAATGACAGCAACGAGATTGGAACCCTGAAAAATCTTTACCGCATACCAGCGGATTAAAAATGAGATCAGGAAGAAGGAAAGCCCGTAAATACCAAATGGAATTGATGAAAAGCAGTCTGCGGTTAATCCAAAAAAAGCGGCCAGAATATGTGTTTCAAACCCCCTCCAGCGCAAACATAGGATACATGAGAATAGAAAAAAGAGGTTCGGTCTGAACCATGGAATTAGCATAAACAATGTTGATTCCAGAAGTACGGCGGAAATCCAAAAGAAAAAAGAAATAAAAAAAGCTCCCATTATTTGTCACTTTTTGTCCGTAAACAACGGACGATGAATATTATGAACACTTCTCAAAATCACCGCCACCTCTTCTATCTTATTTAATTCTACGGCGGGAGACAATATCACACTTTGAAAAAGACCATACTCCATTTTCCTAATTTCTTTGATCTTCCCTACCGTAATTCCTTTCGGAAAAATCCCAGCCAGACCGGAGGTAATGATGCGATCGTTTTTATAGAGTTCTAGCCGTCGTTGAATTCTGTTGATGATGAGTTCTCCATCTTTTACCTGCAGCATCGCTCTTGTGCGAGTCCTCTCTATCAGTATCGGAAACTGAGTTCGTGTATCTGTGATCAGTTGAACCACAGATTGGACAGAAGTTACCGATTGAATTTTGCCGACGATGCCCAGCGGTGTAACAACTCCAAAGTTAGGTTGAATACCGTCATCAGCACCCTTATTAATAATCAGAATTTTAGAAAAGGGTTTATCAACTTCAACAATGACCTCTGCGAACACTTTAATATTCCGATCTTTCTTTTTGAATTCAAGCAGGTTAAAGAGTCTCCGATAACCGATACGAATTTCACGACTTTCTGCGTCGATTTCCTCAAGACGATTGACTTTTTCGAGAAGCACCTTGTTTTCTTGCTGAGTATTAATCAGCCAGATGTATCTCTGCCAGGCGGATGTAATGCGTGTCTCGACAAAGTGAAAGGTACTTTGAAATGGATAGGCGATGCTTTGTACAGCAGCTGAAAACCAGTTTTCGGATCGAGATTTATCTGCTTGAGCAATGAGTATTATCAGAAAGAAAATAATTAGAAAGATAACAGAAATCCGACGTCTGTTTTTTTGTAAGAAGTCCAGCATTAAAATTTCTGTTGATCTCGATTCTGACTATGAAATTTGATTAAGGCACAAAACGACTATACTCAAGGTCAAACAAACGATTTTGTATCAGTTAATTAATATGTACACTTTTAAGCAAACCGATGTTATCCAACATTTCACCAACTCCCTGGGCCACGCAGGAAAGCGGATCTTCGGCGTAGATGATTGGCAATCCGGTCCGCTCCCTCAACAAAATATCCATCCCTTTTAACAGAGAGCCACCGCCGGCAAGTACAATTCCTTTGTCGACAATATCCGCAGCTAATTCCGGCGGAGTGTCTTCAAGTGCGTTTTTAGTGACCATTACAATCTGATCACAGACATCCGACAGAGATTCCCTGATCTCATCATTGCTCAAGATTAGTGTTTTGGGAATCCCAGTCAAAAGGTCTCTGCCTTTCACATCCATGGTAAGATTTTCATCAGTGGGATATGCAGATCCTATATTAATTTTAATCTGCTCGGCTGTTCGTTCTCCAATTAACAAATTATAACGCTTTTTTATATATTGAATAATCGTATCATCCATTATGTCGCCGCCCACACGTGTAGAATTGCTATACACAACTCCAGCAAGCGATATAACCGCAACTTCTGTGGTTCCCCCACCGATATCGATAATCATATTGCCGTTCGCTTCGGTAATTGGCAACCCGGCTCCAATCGCTGCAGCCATAGGCTCTTCCACTAGATAAACCTCCCGTGCGCCAGCTGATTCCGCTGACTCTTTGACCGCCCTTTTCTCAACCTGTGTTATACCGGAAGGAACACCAACAATTACTCTCGGTCTGAACTTAAGCAGCGAACTGCTTTTCTGCACCTTCTTAATAAAATGTCGAATCATTTCAGCGGTCACGTCAAAATTGGCGATCACACCATCTTTCATCGGTCGAATAGCTTGTATTGTCCCGGGTGTTCTTCCCAACATGGATTTTGCTTCGGCCCCAACTGCCAACACCTTTGTTTCTCCTCTCGAATCAGTTTGTACCGCGACAACCGACGGTTCCCTGATGACAATCCCATGACCGGACAAAAACACCAATGTGTTCGCAGTACCTAAATCAATGGCAATATCATTTGAAAAAACTTTCGTTATTCTTTCAAGCATTTTTAGATAATTGTTAAATTTTTAATAGTGTCACTTCAATCAGAGAGAAAGAAACAGGTTTTCAAGGAAGATAAATAGTTAGCGGACTCTTTCTCAACAATAAATCAACTTGTTTTCCAGCAATTTTAGCTGTTTCTAATTTGTGAAAATCTGGCCGTCAAATTCGATTTCAATTGCAGAAAGCGTCCTCATTCAAAGACAATGTATACCTGAATCATTCTTTCAAATCAATCGAACATATAAAAAAAATAGATGCTGAGTCATTCTAATCAATATTGTTGCTGTTTTTATAACCTATTATCTTTTTATCAGTGATGTACACTCCTAATTCGACAACAGCAATCTTAATTATTACACTTCTCAACCAAATAAAAGCTATTGCATTAGGCTAAAAAAGAGAGTTAGAGTTAAAGACAAGCTTTTTATGCATATAAAGGCAACAACACAGCATCGATCACTTAGATTATGCTGAATATTTATCGCGAGATCACTATTTTTCGTCATTCATACTGTGAGTCGATTAAACGCCAGTCATCCAATCACAAAGATCCTGAAGAAGTCCAGAAATGTGTCCCAAAGTCTGAGCAGGGAATTCCTCAAGTTCCTTTCAGAATTCGAAGATTGGGAAAGTCAGGCTCTTTATTTACTGAATGACAAAGGTGATAGCATCGAAGAGATAATTGAAGCTCTTTATGATGTGCCAGTTAAACAACAATTAAAGTGGAAGAAACCAAAAACTAAGCCTGTCTTTGAAGAGGCTAGCTTCGATCAATTTTCTCTTCCACCGGACACTCCTTCAAAGGGCAAGAATATTCTGCCAGCCGACTATTACCCTCAATATTCTTTCAAGGACTGGAAACAGGAGCATGGTTTCGATTCAATCCCGGTTGAGGTCGGTGATATTCATACAATTATTCGCTTTCAGCAGGTTTACACAAAAGATAGAGAAGAAAAATTCATCTGGATGTTCAATCGGGCTCGGTACGGAATCCGAGGTTGGGGTAATGAAAAGCCGATAAAATCAATCTCCAAATCTCTGCTAGATAACAATAACAACCCAGGCTGGGTGATCAAGACTTTTCTGGATGAAAATCGCCTCTTAACGGATGAAAACGATAACTTAAAAACCGGTATTGAGATTCCGAATCCGTTGATCCTCTCCTCAAGAGATACACATGCGCTGATGTTTTTGTTGCTGGGTCACCCTTTCACTTTTTACGGCTCCAATACGGTGCCTATTCACAACTCATTTAAAAAAGTGGAATTCGACATAAACGTACATGTATTATCAAATCACCGAATTCTGGCCGGTATATTTTTGCATGAAGAGGGTGGAAACCGATTACCAATTATTACAGAAGAGTTTGTTGCCAAAGGATTGATGCTTTACGGTCTGCCAAAGTCCATAATTTTTGATTCCAGTTATTTTGAAATTCTACCGACACCCTTGCCCGCGCCCATGATCAGAGACTCGTTCAAAGGTGTTTTGATACCAGACGACGAGTGGAGTTACTTTTATGAGCAGTGGCAGGTTTGGTATCCGGAAAAAAACCTCAATATCTTGGATCCAAATAAAGTTGACCCTCCAAACTTTGAAGCCAGACAAGTTAAGGACTGGAAATACTGGTTAACGATGCCTGAGTCCAAGGTCGATTTGTTTAATGAAAAAGAGGACATCACGTATCTGGTT
>PJEL010001418.1_pt1 | contig 24380 bp, 27 predicted proteins | sample 1853271 | NCBI WGS metagenome assembly PJEL01 (sample SAMN08108733, study PRJNA415343) | Invertebrate metagenome, whole genome shotgun sequencing project. | host: Globobulimina | place: Sweden: Gullmar Fjord | collected 2015-08
AATACTAAAAATGTAATACCAATACTTAACCAAGCAGAATCAACTAAAAATGGAAAAACTGCCATTACTACTAAGAATAATGTAGCGATACTTGTAGTTCTATTCATTATACTTTCTCCGCTGTTTTTTCACCAAGTAAACCTGTAGGTCTCATGATTAAAATTACAATTAATAAAATAAATGTAAATGTTTCAGCCCATTCTGTAGAAATATATCCTGAAATCATTGCATTAAATAATCCAAGTAAAAGCCCACCTAACATAGCTCCTGGAATTGAACCAATTCCACCAATAATTGCAGCAATAAATGCATTTAAACCATAAAGCCAACCCATATCAAATGTTAAACCTCTATAATAAATACCGATGAATAAACCACCAATAGCACCTAACATTGATCCAACTACGAAAATTATTACAATAATTCTATTTACATTAATACCCATAAGTTTTGCAGCATCTTGATCTATTGCAGTAGCTCTAATTGCTGTACCCATTTTTGTTTTATTAATGAAAAGATAAAGTGAAACCATTAACACAGCAGATAATACTAATATTACTAATTGTGTAAATGAAATAATTACTCCACCAAAATTCCAAGACGTTGATGGAAATACATCAGCTGGAAAAATCTCCATATTCGGTCCCCAAATTAGCATAATTCCATTTTGAATTACTAATGAAGCTCCAAGTGCTGATACAACAGCACTTAATCTTGGTGCCGTTCTTAAAGGTCTATATGCTAGACGCTCAAGAAGAACACCTACAAAAGCCACAACTATTGCTGTTAAAGAAAATACAATTACAATATTCACTAATGATAGTGCATTTGATCCGTAAAACTGTGTAAAAATAGTAAGTCCAACATAAGCAGAGAAGGCAACAAGGTCACCGTGTGCGAAGTTAATTAACTTCATCACACCGTAAACCATTGTATATCCTAACGCTACTAATGCATATAAACTTCCTATAGTTAAACCATTAATTAACTGTTGAAGAAAAATATCCATTTTTTAAAGCCTTTTATTCAGAAACTACTGTTTTAGTTCCATCATTTTTCATTTTGTAAACTACGAATTTAGCGCCAACTCTTTCGCCATCTTCTCTAATGTTAAATGGTCCAGTAATTCCAGGGAAATCTTTCATATCATTTCTAATATAATCAGAAATTACTTTTGTATCAAAAGATTTAGTTTGCTCAACACCTTCAATAACTGCTCTTAATCCATCAGCATTTGTAACAGGCCAAATTGATGGTGGGTTCATTTTAAATTCTGCTTTATAAGCTGCTAAATATTTTTTAGCTACTTCATATGGTAAAATTTCTGGTGTTGGGAAGTTTATTAAAACTGTACCTTCTGCAGATTTACCAGCTAATTTATAGAAATCAGGGTTATCATTTGAATCACCACCAACAAAGTCAGCATCTATTTGTAATTGTGCTTGTTGTGCTTTTAATAATCCACCATCAGTATAGTAACCTGAGTAATAAATTACATCTGGGTTCATAGCTTTTACTTTTGTTAACATTGCTGTAAAGTTTTGAGTTCCTGATTTAATTTTACCTCTAAAAGTAACATTTCCACCAAGAGCTTTAATTGAAGCTTCAGTTGCATCACCAAGTCCAACAGAATATGAAGAATAATCAGATAAAACTACAATATTTTTATATTTTTTTGTATTCACCATGTAATCAGCTGTAAAATCACTTTGAGATGAATTTGGGAATGAGTTTCTAAAGAAAGTCCAGTATTTTCTTTTAATTAAAGAATCACTTGTACCATCAGAAGTTTGTAATACTTTGTTTCTGTAGTAAGTAGTTTGTGCAGCTTCAGTAGCACCTGAAGTATATGAACCAATTACAGCAAATACACCAGCATTTACTAATTTCTTAGCACAAACAGCTGCTTTTTGAGCTTTAGCTTCATCATCACAAGTAACAACTTCAATTTGTTTACCTAAAAGTCCACCAGCAGCATTTTTTTCAGCAACAATTAACTTTACAAAGTTTTCAATACTTTGACCTTCATTTGCATACTTCCCAGTAATTGGTGCTTGAACACCAATTTTCACAGTATCAGCAGCAACAAGTGAACTTGCAACCACAGCACTAAGTGCTAAAGCACCAGTTAATTTTTTTAAATTCATATTTCTCTCCTAATTGAATTGTAATTTTATTCTAATTTATTCTAAACTGTAGGCTCAATTATATAGCAACCCACACACCACTCACCGATATTTTCGATCTTAGTAATGTCGCCTCCTTTGAAACTTGATTTTAAATTTTTATGACCTGAAACAATTTTATCAAAAGATTCAACTATTTCTTCAATTCTTTTAGCACTTTTTTTTCTTGCTGTATTTGAAATATCTAAATAAAAAGCAAAAACACCATAGTCTAACGATGATTCTTCTTTCTTTTCTCTTGAAATCATTTTACACATTAAGTCAATATCATGTTTATATTCATCTTGTGCATTTCTAACACCATTTCTAATACTCATAATTACTTTTGATACTGAATCATTGTCACTTTTATGCTCAAACCTTTCATCTAAAGTTAAACAAATAACATCTTGAGTAATATTATTTTCATTCATAAACCATCTAAAAGAATCTCTTTTTGGTAATGAACATCTTAATATATCAGCAATTGTTGCATCAATAAAAATTTCTGGTGCATCTTCAAGCTTCGCAATTTCTTGAGATACATGAATAGTCAGAAATTTAGGTGGTGCATAAGATAAGTATAATTCATCAGCTGTCCAAACAGAGTAATTTGTTTTTGCAGTTTTAATACCATCTAATATAGCATCTATAATTTTTTCTTGTTTTGGGAAATTATGCATTATTCATTCTCCACATAATTTTCATCAACTTCTTGAATTATTCCACTTTCAAATAAAATATCTTCAATTAGTTTGTTTTTAGAAATATTTAATGATTGACTTAAAGTTAAAAGTGCAATATCAAGTTTTTTATCAATCTTAATTGTTAATTGAGAAATTTCTTTCTTATTAGTTTTTAAATGATTGTTAATTACCTTTTGAATTACTGTTCTTTTATTCTTTTGTTTAGCCATTTAAACACTCTTTTTTATAATATTTTTTTAGTACTACTAAAAGTAGTACTTTTATTTCTTAAGTCATTATTTCACAGTAAAACTTAAGTAAAACTTATGTGAAGTGTGTAAATCATACACTTTTCACGAAAATATTAAAATATAGCTTAAAATGCTATTCTAATGCTACACTTATTGATATTTTCGAAAATTTGTTTTATTTTTGTTTGAGTTGTTGGATTAGTAGACCAATGATAATTGCAGATAAACCAAGTACAGTAGAAATATATATTTTTTCACCTACGATAAAATATATAAGTATCAGTGAGATAAAGGGAGATATAAAAATTAAATTTGCAATTTTTGATGTTGAAACTGCGCTTTTCATAGCTTTTAACCAAAATAAAAATGTTATTCCCATTTCAAATAAACCTACATACGATGCTGCAAATAAGCCATTTAAGCTAGGTAGTTCTAAAGGTTGAGTAAAAATAAAGTAAATTATAATTAAAGGAATAGATACTAAAAAGTTTGAGAATAGTCCTACAACTGGATCAACATTTAATTTAGTATTAAAAATCCAATACATTGACCATAAAACAGTTGATAATAAAGCTAATAATACTCCGTCCATATTTGAAAACTCTAAAGATAAAGCTTCACCTTTTGTAGCTATTACTAAAACACCAAAATAACAAATAATTCCTGCAAAAAGATCATTACTCGTCATTTTTTGCTTTAAAAAGACAACTGAAAGAAAAGTTAGCATTAAAGCCCATGTATAATTTATTGCTTGTGCTTCTTGTGCAGGTAATAAATCATATGCTTTAAATAAAACTAAATAGTATAAAAAAGGATTTATAGCACCAAGAATAAATATTGTTTTAAAGTTTTTTTTAAGATGTTCTTTTACATTTGTGATTTTTTTCTCATAAAGTACTACAAAGAATAATACTAATAATGAAACTAGTGATGAGTATAAGACTAATTCTTCAGGACTTAGATATTGCAAAGATATTTTGAATGCTGTTGCAACTGTTGACCATAAAAGAATTGCAATTATGGCATTTTTATATGCTAGTTTTTGGATAAAAACCCCCTTAAAAAAAATAAGCCGGATTCTATCACATTTATTTGATTAAACTCTTAAAAGTGTTCAATCAAATAATATTTAAAGATTAATATATTTTTTCACTACCTCAACAAGATTATTAATAATTTTGTTTGATAAGTCAATAGCTTTTTTTTCATCTGATTGAATAATAGCATCTATTAAATCCATATGAACATTTGCTGAAGCTTCTAAATCATCAACACCTTTAAAGTAATACCAAAACCTTCTACTTCTTATATGTAAAGGGGCAGTTGCATTTGCTGCATATTCATTTCTTGCAGTATCAAATATAGTTTGATCAAGAAGTTTGTCGTTTCGTAAATACTCTTCTACATCTTTATTTTTTACTGCTTCATGCATATGTTCTTTAAATTCTAGTATTTTATTTTTTTCAAAACTAGTAGAATATTTAGTAGCTCTTGAAATAAGAAGACTATCAAGTACTCGTCTTGTTTCTAGTATTGCTAGTTGATCTGTCATATTAATATCTGATATTTCTATACCACGTCTTGGTATAATATTAATTAATGATTCATTAGATAATTTTAATAAAGCTTCTCGTAATGGTGTTCTACTAATATCTGATATAATCATTAGCTCTTTTTCAGAGTAAGTTTTACCCGGTTCTAATTTTAAAGTAACAATTAGTTCCTCTAAAATTTTGTAAGCTTTTGATGATAAATTATTTTCGGGCATTATATTTCCTTGTTTATCTTAAAAAAAATCCATGTTTTAAATCATCTTTTTCATCTATAAAAAAAGTATGCTCACCAGTGATATATGCCATTCCTGTAACCTCAGGAATAATAGCATCTAATTTTCCATACTTAATACTAGAATCAACTTCCACATTAAAGTTTGAGCCTAATATACTTTCAATTGTTATAGATTCATTAAGTAAAATTTCATTTTTAGCATAATGTATTGCAGCACGTCCAGAGACACCAGAACCAGTTGGACTTCTATCTACTTCCCCCTCTGCAAAGACGCATACATTTTTACTATGAAATTTATCTGATTTTGTAATAAAAATTGTTCCATAAAGAAAACTCAAATCCTCTTCAAAAGGATGTTTAACATTATCTTTATTTTCACTTATTGCATGTTTGATTTTCTTTCCGTAATGAATAATTTTATCATAATTATCCTTATTCAAACTAAGGCCAATTGAATCAGCATTTATATAAGCATAAAATGCTCCACCATATGCTAAATCATATGTTACAGTACCAATACTTTCTACATAAATCTCTTCATTCAAAGCAATAACAAAAGATGGAACACATTTGAAACTTACACTTGTAACATTACCATTTTCATCAATACTAGCAAAAGAATCTAACTGTCCACATGGAGCATCTATTTTTATATTAGTAATTGGTTTTGTAACTTCTACCCAAGCTAACTCAACTGCTAATTTTGTAATAGCAATTGTTGCATGTCCACACATTGTGCTATAACCTTCATTATGCATAAAAATCACACCGAAGTCTGAATCTTTATTTTCAGGTTCAACAAGTAATACTCCATACATATCAGCATGACCACGAGGTTCAAACATCAATGTTGTTCTTAAATAATCTAAATTATTTTTAACATAATTCCTTTTCTCTAAGATTGTTTTACCTTCTATTTTCGGATAACCATCAAGAATAACACGTAAAGGCTCACCACCTGTATGCATATCTATTGTCTTTATCTTTAGAAAATCTTTTTGAATTTTTGAATCTTTAATTTTTTGTAAAATTTCCATTTTAATCCTTTAAATTACTTTGAGAATTTTTCGATATAAAAACAAGAAAAATTCCAAAAATAATCACACTTGAAACAATCATAAAACGAAATGTAATTTCTTCCCCTAAAATAAAACTGCTTAAAATAACTGCAAATATTGGAACTAATAATAAAAAAGGAGAAATAAAACTTATATCTTGTGTCTTAACTAGATAAGCCCAAATTCCATGTCCTATAATACTACTTGCAATAACTGTATAAAAAAATGCCCATATAGTTAAACTATCTTTAATTTCTAAAACAGAAGAAAAAGTATTATTATTAAAAAGCATAATTATATACATCATAGGTACTCCTAATAAAGACGTCCAAGCTATAACACTAATACTTTTCACATTTTTTATTTTCTTTACAATATTAAAATAAATACCTAAACACAATGCAGATGCAATTGCCATAATAAAAGAATCTCTACTATCTAATAAACTTGGATCATATAATAAAAAAACTATTCCAAAAAAAGATATTGTTAAACCCATAATTCTTAAAGGGCTTGGTTTATCTTTAAAAATTATCCATGCGAATATTATAGAAAAAGGTATTGCTAATTGAATTAATACAGATACTCCTCCTACACTAGAAGTACTTAATATTGATAAAAAAAGAAGTCCAAAATGTCCAGGAACAATCGCAATTGCTGCGAGAAGTAAAAAAGAAAAATCTCTAAAAGATGGTAAGCTTTTTAAAAAAGGTGATAATAATAAAGAAACAAAAGCAAGTCTTAACGTTAAAGCTGTAAAAACATCCATCTCTTTTACTATATAAGCAATTGATATAAAGTTACCAGCCCATAGTAATATTACAAAAAGGATTAATGCTAAGATAGTTGCTTTATTATTAGAAATCAAATTAATCCTTTTTTTAATATTTTAAATTAGTTTATTTTTAGAAAAAAGTATGAATAATTTTATGAAATATATTCATACTTTTAAAAATTCATACTTCTTTGATTATCAATAGCTAAAACTTGCTATATATCTTATTCACATATATATAAAGCTTCACCTAATACTTCTTCAATTGGTTCTATTCCTAAACCAGGTTTTGTTGAAGCTTTCATAACACCATTTACTCTTAATGGAGCACCATTTGCTATTTTTACAGGAGTATATGAGTTAAAATCTGTTGATGAGAATCTAAATCTTTCAGGAGTAGAATGAGCTAAATGAGAAATTGCAGCTGTAACTATATCTCCACCCCATGAATCTTCAATAGTCATAGGAAGTCCAAGATTTATACATAAATCTCTAATTTGTCTAGCTTTAGTAAGTCCACCTACTTTTGAAATTTTAAGATTTATACAATCCATAGCTCTATCGTTTTCAGCTCTTAATAAAGTTTGCATATCATTAATATTTTCATCTAAAATAAATGGTAAAGTTGTATTTCTTCGTACACGAATTGATTCTTCATACGTTAAACAAGGTTGTTCAATATAAACATCAATATCTTTTACTCCATTTACAACTCTAATTGCTTCGTGAGCTTTCCAACCTGTATTTGCATCAGCAACTAAAGTTTCACCATCTTGTAAAACTTCAGAAACTGCTTTGATTCTTAAAATATCTTCTTCAGGAGTTCCACCAACTTTTAATTGAAACTTCGTATAACCTTCATCTCTATATCCTGCTACTTTTGCAGCCATTTTTTCTGGACTTTCTTGAGAAATAGCTCTATAAAGTTGAATATCTTCGCCATGTCTTCCACCCATTAAATCAACAATAGGAAGATTTGCTTTTTTACCTAATAAATCCCAACAAGCCATATCTAATGCTGATTTTGCATAAGCATGTCCAATTAAGGCTTCATCCATTACTTGATTGATAACACCAAAATTTGTTGGATCAAGACCTATTAAATGTGGAGCAATTTCTTCAATTGCAGCTCTACAACCCTTAGCAAATGCAGGTAAATAAAATGGACCTAAAGGACAATTTTCTCCCCATCCAGTAAACTCAGTATCTGTTTCAATTTTTACAATTGTTGTATCAAAACTATCAACAAATTTTCCTGCTGCCCATGAGTATCGACCCTCAACTAAAGGTAGATCAACTTGATATGTACTTATTCTTGTAATTTTCATTATTTAATTCCTTTTATTAATATAAACAAAATAAGAATTAAATACGGAAATTAATGCCTATTTTGTTTTATGGTTTTGTTTTTTATATTTATGGTATTAATGTAAAACCTTTGATAAAAACTGTTGTGTTCTTTCTTTTTGTGGATTTCCGATTACTTCTTCTGGAGTTCCTATCTCTTCAATTACACCTTTATGAAAAAATGCAACTCTATCTGATACTTCTCTTGCAAATGCAATTTCATGTGTTACACAAATCATTGTCATTCCTTCTTTTCGAAGAAGTCTTAATGTATCAAGAACTTCCCCTACTAATTCAGGATCAAGTGCAGAAGTAATTTCATCAAAAAGCATATATTCTGGTTCCATTGCTAATGCTCTTGCAATTGCAAGTCTTTGTTGTTGACCACCTGACATTCTTGTAGGAAATTCATCAAATTTATCACCAAGTCCAACATGAACTAATTGTTCTTTTGCAATTTTTTCAGCATCTTCTTTTGATTTACCTAAAACTTTTTGAGGAGCAAGGGCAACATTTTCAAGTACTGTTAGATGAGGAAAAGAATTCCATTGCTGAAAAACCATTCCAATTTTTTGTCTTAATTTATTAATATCAGTTTTTTTATTATGTACTGATATACCATCAACATACACATCACCTTCTTGAATATTTTCAATTGCATTAATACAATAAAGCATAGTTGATTTTCCAGAACCAGAACCACCAATTACAGATAAAACTTCACCTTTTTGTACAGTTAAATCAATACCTTTTAATACTTCTAAATCTCCAAAAGACTTATGTACTTTTTTTAATTCAATCATATTTTTAATTTCCTTTCTAAATGTGCTGCATATAATGAAATAGGGTAAGAGATGATAAAATAAAATATACCAACACCTATTAATAATAATAAAGCTTCTTGTGTTTTAGAGATTAACTCTTCTGTTGTTTTTAAAATTTCTAAATATCCGATAACAGATACTAAAGCGGAATCTTTTATAACAGATAAAACAATACTAATCCATGAAGGAAAAACAGTTCTTAAACCTAAAGGAAAAACAATATATCTATAATCTTGCCAATAAGACAAACCTAAAGACCTTGATGCTCTTCTTGTAGTTTGTGGTACTGATTCAATACCAGCACGAACAACCTCTGTTACAAATGCAGATGTATATGCAGATAAAACAATAGCACCTACCCAAAATATAGAAATATCAATCTCTAAAATTCCCATGAAAGAGTAAAAAAGTATAAATTGAATAATTAGAGGTACTGATCTTAAAATATCTAAAAATCCACCTAGAAACAGATTTCCAATAGTTCCAGCATTTGCTTTTAAATAACCAAATATAACTCCAAAAATTGTTCCTATTACTATTGATACCACTGAGATATAAACAGTTCTTTTTAAACCTTCTAATAAAAACTCTAAATCATAATATGTCAACGTAGAACTCTTAATCGCATTAAAACCGCTATAAATAATATATAAAGATAAAAGTGTATATATAATATATTTAATCTGTTTATTACTCATTGGGCATCTCCTCTAAAAATTTTATAAGCTAATAATTTTGAGCCTAAAAGAACTGTTTTAGCAATAATAAAATACATTACAGCTGCAACTAAATAAAATTCAAACGTTCTAAATGACAAAGACTGTAATTGGTCGGTTTTACCTGTAAGTTCTAACATTCCAACTAATGTTCCTAAAGAAGTCATTAAAATTGCCCAAATCATTTGGTTTGTCATGGGATGATAAACCTTTCTTAAAACCTGAGGTAAAATAATATACCAATATGTCTGCAATTTCGACATACCCAAAGATCTAGAAGCAGACATTTGGGTATTTGGAATTGATGCAAAACCACCACGAAGTGTTTCAGCTAAATATCCTGCATTATTAAAAGTTAATGCAGCTAATACAGCAACATAAGGACTTAAATGGATACCAAATGCTCCTAAACCAAAATACATCATATAGATTTGAAAAAGCGCTGGAGTATTCCGTGCAAGCTCAATCCATATAACAGATGGTGTTCTAGCTAATTCATTTTTAGAATCTTTTCCTAATGATAAAAATACAGCTATTATCAATCCAAGAAACATAGATGTAACTGCTACTTCTAATGTAACAATAGCAGCACTTAACATTTCAGGGAAAACATTCCATACAGTAATCCAATGAAAAGTATACTCAAATTCAAACATAATTAATTCCTTATATTAATGTACTAACTCAGAGGAATAAACCTCTGAATTAAACAATCTAATAATAAATTCCATCTACTGTTAATTTTCTAACAGGAGAGTTACCATAAAACATTTTATTTAATTCTTTATATCTACCAGATCTTACTTGTTGGTGAATAAATAAATTCATATAATTAATCATTCCATATTCTGTTCTTTTTACAATAATAGAAACAAAATCATCAAAACCAGGAACAAAAGGTCCAGCTTTATAATCTTTATATTTTGGAAGTTTTAATAGTTCAGTAATTGTAGTATCTGTTGTAATTAAAGCATCAGCTTTACCTTGAAGAAGTGCTAAATGAGTATCACTTTCTTTTTTAGAAGAGAAGTAATTAGATTCGTCCCAACCATTTTCTTTTTGGTTTCTAATAAATTCTGTTTCAGGAGTAGTACTTAAAGCAGCAGTTACTTTTTTACCTTTTAAATCATCAAAAGTTTCAATTCCAGAATCTTTTTTAACCATTGCTTGTAATTTAAATACAAAATAAGGCATTGTAAACCCAGCTGATTTAGCTCTTTCAAGCGTGTCAGAAGTTGAACCAATAACAACATCAACTTTTCCAGAATTTAGTGCTGGAATTCTTTGAGCAAAAGACATTGATTTAAGCTCAAGTTTTACACCTAAAGATTTTGATAAATCTTTACAATATTCAACATCAAAACCAGCTGGTTTGTTTTTTGCATCTCTATACCCCATTGGAGGGAAATCTAATACAACTCCACATTTAATTGTACCTTTTGATATAATCTTATCTAACTTATCTGCACTCGCGCTTGTAGCGCCAATTGCTAAAACTGAAGCGGCAATAACTGTTAACTTTTTTATTAAATTCATTTTTCTTCCTTTTTTTAATTCTTTAGATTTTTTTGATTTATTTATTAGACTATTTTTATGTTTATCGTTTATTATTTTTCTCTCCTTTTTTAAAATTTATGTAAATCTATTTAGATTCATTTTTTCAATATTTAAATCAGGTTTTTCTTCATTTATTAAATCACTTACAATCTTTCCAGTTGCAGGTCCTAGTGATACACCCATCATTGCATGACCAGTTGCGATTACTAAATTTGAAATAGAATTACTTCTTCCAATATAAGGTAAACCATCTGGTGAACATGGTCTAAGACCTGCCCAAATATCCTTCATTTGTGATGTTTGTATATCTAATCCATTAATATATGAATTGGCAACTTTTCTAATATTATTAAGTCTTCGTTCATTAATGCTTAAATCATTAACACCTAACATCATCGTTCCACCAAATCTTACATAATTAGAATATGGTGTTACTGCAACTTTTTCTTCTGCTAAAATCATAGGAGTCGAAAAGTTTAATGCATCATTTTTATCACTAATAAAAGAAAAACCTTTACCACCTTGCATTGATAAATTCAAATTAAATTTCTTTGCAATTTTACTTGTATAAATACCAGTTGTAAAAACATATTGATCAAAAGAATAATCAATACCTTGCTTATCAACTATTGATGAAATTTTTCCATTTGAGATATTAATATCATCAATAGAACAATTTTCATGAATACTTACACCATTTTTTTCTAAATAGTTTTTAATATCAATAATAAAATCATATGGTTGTATTTTCGAATCATCTTTAAAATAAGAGGCTCCAACTACATCAAAAGAAGCATTAGGTTCTAAGATTTTCAACTCATCTTTATTTAAAATCTGAGCATCTAATCCTAGTTTTTTTGCTTCTTTAACTAATTGTTCTTCTTCATTTAAAGTTTTTTGCTCTTTACACAACATTAATAAACCTGATTGTTTAAAATCAAATTCAAAATCAGAACTTTCATTTAATGATTTATATAAATCTAAACTATATAAATTAATATCTCTCAAAAAATGTTTATTCTCATTTACATGTTTTGTAGTACAAAAAGTATTAAACCTAATTATCCATTTCAATAAATCTAAATCAAATCTTGGTTTTAAAAAGAAAGGTGAATTTGGATTTAACATCCATTTTAAACCTTTTTTTAAAATACCAGGACTAGATAATGTTTCAAAATGACTAGGTACGATTAAGCCAGCATTTCCATATGAACACTCAACACCAATCTTGTTCGCATCGAAAACTGATACTTTGTATCCACTTTTGTGAAGGAAATAAGCCGAACAAATTCCACTTATTCCTCCTCCAATTATTGCTATTTCTTTTTTCATACTAAATCACCTGAAAGCCATGAGCATAAGGATCATCATCATCAATTGTTATAGTATTTAAACCAGTTATTTTTGCCCATCCTTCAATTGAAGGAATAATTGCTTTAAATTCACCTAAAGTAACTTCATCTTCAATTCTTCCACTGAATTTTGATCCAATAAAACTTTCATGAATAAATTCATCTCCAGATTTTAATTGACCCTTTGCATGCCATTGAGCCATTCTTGCACTAGTACCTGTTCCACATGGAGATCTATCAATTGCTTTATCTCCATAAAAAACTGCATTTCTAGCACTAGAAGTTTCATCTATAACTTTTCCTGTCCATTCAATATGAGACAATCCTGAAATTGTTTCATTAAGAGGATGAACAAAAGAGTATTGTTCATTAAGTTTTTCTCGTAATTCACCACTAATACTAATTAATTCACTAGCAGTAAAGTTCTCAATGCCTGTAAAGTTTTCTTGAGGGTCAACAATTGCATAAAAGTTCCCACCGAAAGCTACATCAACACTTAGTTTTCCTAATGTTGAAGACTCTATTTCTAAATTAGAAGAGTGTAAAAAAGAAGCAATATTAACAATCTTCACAGATTTAACTCTATTTTTTTCATCTCTTTTATAAGTAGCAACAACAAGTCCTGCTGGTGTTTCAATTCGAAGAGTTCCTTCTATTTTTGGTATAACAATCTCTTTTTCAATTAATACAGTTACTGTTCCAATTGTTCCATGTCCACACATAGGTAAACACCCACTTGTTTCAATAAATAAAATAGATACATCAAACTCATCAGAACTTGGCTCGTAAACAATAGTTCCACTCATCATGTCATGACCTCGTGGTTCAAACATTAAACCTTTTCTAATCCAATCAAACTCTTTTAGGAAATGTTGTCTTTTTTCACTCATATTTTTACCTTTTAATAAAGGTGCTCCACCACATATAACCCTAACTGGGTTTCCACAAGTATGAGCATCAACACAAAAAAATGTTTTACAAGACATATTTACTCCTTAACTTAATTTTTCTTTTACTAATTTAGCTGCTGCTAAATCTTCTAATCCATGACCAACTGATTTAAATAAAGTAATTGATGAGTCAGATATTCTTCCCATATTTTCTTTTCTTGTTAATTGAAATAAATCAGCTTTAATATCATCTTCACTTATTGTATTAGATTCAAGAGGTATTTTAATATCTCCTGTTTCTTTTTTTGCCATATTCGTATCAATATAAATATCAACTGTTTGAATTAATTCATCATCAGCTTCTCTCATATTAGGTTTATATGCTCCAACTAAATCTACATGTTGTCCGGGCTTTAGAAACTTACCAAAAACTAAAGGTTCAATACTTAGTGTTGCACAAGAAATAATATCTACATTTGAAATCTCATCTTCAATATTATCAATTGCTTTTATATTAAAATCATCTTTTAATTCATCAACAATTTTTAATGCTTTAGATTTATCTCTTCCCCAAATATAAACATCTTTTATATCTCTTACACTTGCATGTGCACGAATTAGTTCAGAGCTTAAAGCACCTGTTCCAATCATTAACATAGAAGTTGAATCTTTTCTAGAAAGATAAGAACTTGCTAATGCAGAAGCTGCTGCTGTTCTTTTAGCTGTTAAAGTTTTACCTTCAATTAAAGCTTCAATTGTCCCTTTTTGTGCATCCATAAGTAAATATAAACCTTGAATTCCAGGTAAATCATACTTTGCATTATTAGGACTAACTGTTACAATTTTTACGCCTATTGATTCGCTTTCTTCCCATGCTGGCATAAGAAGTAAAGTAGAATCCATACCTTCTTTTGGATTTTTAAAATCATGGTGATGTCTAGGTGGCACCTTAATATCAGAAATAAAAGCATTTCTTAATGCTTCTACTAATGATGGATAATCAAGTGCTTTTTCAACTTCCTCTTTATCTATAAATCTCATAATGAATTCTTTGAGTACTCATCATTTACTATTCTTAAAATGCCTAAAGGATTTTCATCTTTTAACTCATCAGGAAGTAGTGAACTTGGACAATCTTGATAACAAACAGGTCTTACAAATCTTTTAATTGCACCAGTTCCTACTGATGTAAATCTAGAATCTGTTGCTGCTGGAAATGGACCTCCATGTTGCATTGAAGCACAAACCTCAACACCTGTTGGAACACCATTAAATAAGATTCTTCCACATTTGTTTTCTAATGCAAAAATTTGTTCTTTATAAGAACTCATTTCAGATTCTTCACCCATAACTGTAACTGTTAATTGACCTTCTAAAGAAGATATAACTTCATTTAGTTCACTAATGTCATTACATTCAACTATTAATGAATAAGGTCCAAAAACCTCTTCTTGAAGTTTTGGGTTAGCAATAAACTTAAGTGCATCAACAGATGCAACAGTTGGTCTACCTTCACTTTTTGTATTTTCTGTATTAGATTCACCTAATAGTTCTATTCCATCTTGAGATATAGCTTCATTTTTATTTGTTTCAAAAGCTTCTTGGATTGAAGATGAAAGCATTGTTGAGGGAGAGCTCAACTTTATTGCTTCACCTAAATCTTTTTTAAACTCTTCTAACTTATTATCTTTTAAAGCTAAAATCAAACCAGGATTTGTACAAAATTGTCCAACTCCTAATGTAATAGAACCAGCATAAGTATTTGCTAATTTTTTAGTATCACTTAAAGATGATGGTAAAAATAAACAAGGATTTATACTTCCCATTTCTGCAAAAACAGGAATTGGTGTTTTTCTATTATTTGCTAATTCAAAAAGTTTCATACCAGCTTGCGTTGAACCTGTAAATCCTACGGCTTTTACTACTTCATCTAAAACTATTTGTTGTCCAACTGTTCTTCCTCCACCATGAAGCATTGAAAATGTTCCATCTGGCATATTACAAAGTTTTACAGCTTTAATAATTGCACTTGCAATTAATTCAGAAGTACCACTATGAGAAGAATGAGCTTTAACAATTACTGGACATCCAGCTGCTAAAGCTGAAGCTGTATCTCCACCTGCACAAGCAAAGGCTAATGGAAAATTACTTGCTTCAAAAACTGATACAACACCAAGAGGTCTTAGCATCTTTCTTAAATCATTTCTAGGTAAAGGAGTTCTTTCAGGTAGTGCTTCATCAATACTAGCTTCAACCCAAGAACCCTCTTTTAATAAATTGGCAAACATCTTAATTTGACCAATTGTTCTTCCTCTCTCACCTTCAATTCGTAGTCGAGGAAGATTTGACTCACTCATTGTTCTAATAATTAATTCATCACCTAAGTTCATAATTTCAGAAGCAATTGTTTCTAAAAATTCAGCTCTTTTAGCTTGTGAAGTTTGTTTATACTCAATAAAAGCCTTATCTGCTTTTGCTAAAGCAACTTCTACTTCATTTTGCGTAGCATGAAAGAATTCACCATCTAGTGCTTTATTACTATTAATATCATATAAATTACTAGTCTTATCACCCTTAGCTGATAATTCATTTCCAATAAAGTTTTTACCGTGTATACTCAATTTATATCCTTTTTTATAATGCTGGTAGTTGTAAGTGCTGGATAAACTCCAATAAATTTACATTTTATACTAAGCATTTTTGTTTAATTAAATTTTTTTTCTATCATACTATCAATAAGGATTAATCTAATAAACCCAAGGCTTTAACTCTTTCTTTTGCTAGAATATATCTTGCTTGGACATCTTCAATTTGCTCACGAGTTAATTTCTTACCAATAGTACGAAGTCCTCCAACAGCATCATTATGATGAATTCCCATTGCAAACTTAAGGTATTCCATAAGCAGCGGCTGACCATCAAGATATGAAATAGAGTTCATAGCCTGAGAAACTTTTAGAGCCTGGTCCCATTCTCCTTTTAAAACATACTCCTGCATAGTAACACTAGCTTTTGGGAAGACAGTACCTACACCTGTAATCCCACCGCATGCTCCAGCAAGTCCAGCATATACAGTTACAGTGTCAACACCTGCCAAAATTTTTAAATCTTTGTTTTCTAACAACAGTGTTTCAATAATTGAAACATCTATAGACGATATTTTAAGAGCAACTACTTCAGGTAGTACAGCCAGTTTAATAAGAGTATCTGTTGAGATTGCATGATATCCAGCGGCATCAGGGTTGTTATAAGGCATAATTGTTACGCCTGCCTCTTTTGCAGCTGTTGCAGCAAGAGCATAGTACGCATACATATCTTCATCAGAAGGAATTTCTAAAGTTTTTGGAGGCATAACCATAACAGTATCCACACCAACCGTTGCTAGTCCTGCAATGATTTTAGCAATCTCTTCTTTAGTTTCTGCCACAGCTCCACTAATCAATGGAACACTATATTTTTTAGCAACTTCAGAAAGGGATTTAAGTAGTGAGAGACGCTGTTCATTGCTTAGGTAAGAATTCTCACCTAAAGTACCAGAAGCGACAAGTCCACCCATTCTGCTTCCGCCCTTTCCTTGAGCTTTTAAAACATATTCAGCCTGTCTTCGTGTTTCATCAAAGTCAATTTCAAGGGCACCGGATTCTGACTCTTTTAGCCATGTAAACACGGCCGGCATAACTGTATAAAGCCAATCTGTACTAGTTGTTTTCATTATATTACCTTTTTGTCAAATAAATTATTTGACATAATCCTTTTAACTTAATTTAATTTTTTTGTTGTATCATGATTATTAATATATTCATGATATATCAGTTGATATATTAGGAGTATATCACAGCTAAAATAGTTTTAGTATTAAAGTAAACTTAAATTTAGGAAAAAATTAATTATGACAAATCATCTAAAAAATCAGAAATTATCTTATATACATGCCCTTATCGCAGTCTTTTTATGGTCAACTGTAGCTAGTGTCTTTAAAATAAGTCTTCAGACCTTAAGCGTGCCACAGCTTGTTTTTTATGCTGTTCTAACTTCTACAATTGTTCTTTTTATATTTGTATTAATAAAAAATCTTTCTAAAGAAGTAATGCAACACTTTAAAGATAACTACAAACTTATACTTTTATTAGGAGTATTAAATCCTTTTTTAGAATATATTTTACTTTTTAAAGCATATGATTTATTACCAGTACAAGAAGCACAAAGCATAAACTTTACATGGGCATTAATGTTAACCTATCTTTCCATTCCACTATTAGCACAAAAGCTTAAAAGAAATGATTTAATCGCAGGTATTATTTGTTATTTTGGAGTATTAGTAATAGCAACTAAAGGAGATCCTTTATCACTAGATTTCTCAAATATATATGGAGTATTATTAGCTTTACTATCAACAGTAGTATGGTCTCTATATTGGATTTATAATACAAAGATAAATGTTAATCCAGTTGTTGGTCTATTTTCAAGTTTTATTGTTGCTATGCCTCTAGTATTTATCTATTATATGTATATGGAAGATTTTCTTATGCCAGATATCAAAGGATTATTAGCTGCTATATATATTGGTTTATTTGAAATGAGTATTACTTTTATGTTTTGGTTAAGTGCAATGAAATTAACACAATCAACATCAAAAATAGCAAACTTAATTTTTATAGCGCCATTTTTATCTTTAATATTTATTTATTTTATTGTGGGAGAGAAGATTTTACTTGCAACTATTATAGGATTAATTCTAATAGTTATAGGATTATTGGTACAACAAAGTCATGCAATTAAAAAGAAGATTAAAAAATAGTTTAATCTTCTTTTATATGAGAAATAAAATATTTTCCATCTTTTTTATCAAGTTCAATATCTAAGTCAAATACCTTTGATATATTTTCACTTGTAATAATATCTCCTTTTTCACCTTGTTTATAAATTCTATTTTCTGCAATTAATGCAACATGAGATATTTCTTCTATTATCTCTTCTATATGATGAGTAATAATAATTATACTCATAGATGAAGTTAGTTTTTTAATTAATTTTAAAAAATTTCTTTGAGCTTTTATATCTAATCCCGTAGTAGGCTCATCTAAAAGTAATGCTTTTGGTTTATGTATTAATGCTCTTGCAATTAAACATTTTCTTAATTCTCCAGTTGACATTTGAGATGATTTTTTTTCTTTTAATTTACTAATATTAAGAAAATCTAATATTTCATCTGTTTTTTTATTTTCTTCATTTGAATAAATATGATGATTCTTTTTACCAAGACTTGCATAAAACCCCGAACGAACTATTTCATAAGCAGTATCAAATCTAGCATTATAAACAAACTCATTTTGTATTTCATTACTAACAATACCTAATTGTTTTTTTAATTCAAAAATATCCCATTTTTCTATATCAAAAATTTTCTTTTTAAATTTATAATGAGTATTTGGATATAAATCATTAGAAAGTAATTTTAATAAAGTAGACTTTCCACTTCCATTTGCACCTAAAATCACCCAATGTTCACCTTCTTTAATTTTAAGATTTATCTCTTTTAATACTAAATATCTATAGTCATATCCAATATTTACATTTTCAAAATCAATTATATTCATAAATCTCTTCCTTTTTCTATTATAATATATTATAGATATATCAAATTTTAACATAAAAAGTGTAGAATATAATATATTTTTAATATATCAAAGGAGTAAAAATGGAATTAAAAAAGATTTTCTTCCCAATTGGGGGAGGAGAAGAGTTAAGACAAAGAATTCATGGAGCCTTATTAATAGGTAAATATTTTAATTGTCACTTAGAAATATTTAAATCACAAGCAAAACCAAGTAAAATTATGGAATTTGATGATAGCCTTCCTAAAACAGTATTAAAAGAATTAAATGCAATGGCTAAAGATAAACTAAAAGAAGATTTATATATTCATGAAACAATATTTAATGAAGAAATTAAAAAAATTGGAAATATCAAATCAGATACATATAAAAAAGATACAGCAAGTGCACAGATTATTTCAGGAGATGGGTATAGAAGTAAACTTATTGAACAAGAATCAAAATATTGTGATTTAGTAGTAGTATCTTCTCCTCATAATGGAAGAATTACAGCAACATTTGAAACAACTATAACAAAAAGTGGAAAACCTGCACTAATGTTTCCAAGAGAGATGAAAAAGTTTTCTACAAAAAATATATTAATAGGATGGAATAACTCAGCAGAAGTTGCACGTGCAGTTTCTGAAGCAATTCCTTTTATGAAAAATGCAAAAAAAGTACATATTATTACAACAAAAGAATATACAAAAGATATGGCACAAATTACAAAATTACAAGAATATTTACTAATTCATGGAATCAAAACAACAAGTGAAATAGTTAAAACAACAAAAACACCAGGAGAAGCTTTATTAAACAATGCAAAAGAAGGTAGTTTTGATTTAATAGTAGCAGGTGCTTTTGGACAAAGAGGATTAAAAGAAATTATGTTAGGTGGAACTACAAAATATATATTGGAACATACAAATATTCCCGTATTTATGGCTCACTAAAAAGAAGGATGGGTTATTTAACTCATCCTCTTATTTTTTTTATAATACCAAAAAGCTAAAACTGATAATAAAACAAGTATTCCTATAATTATATATCTTAAATATTCTTTTACTAAAAGTTCATTATCTCCAAGATAATACCCAAGTAAAGTAAGAATAATAACCCAAATAGCAGCACCTAAACTAGTATAAATAGAAAATAAAAGTAAATTCATTCTAGCAAGTCCAGCAGGAAATGAAATATACTGTCTAACAGCAGGAATTAATCTACCTGAAAAAGTTGATATATGACCATGTGATTTAAAGAAATCTTCCATTTTAGTAATAGTTTCTTCTTTTATAAAAAAATATTTACTATATTTAATTAAAAATATTCTTCCATATTTTACAGCTAAAAAATAGTTAAGCAATGCACCAGCAAGAGAACCAGTAATTCCAGATAGTATCGCAAGGTAAATATTCATTTCACCTTTATAAGCAAGATAACCAGCAGGAACCATAACTATTTCAGAAGGAAATGGGAAAAATGAGCTTTCTAAAAACATCATTATAAAAATACCAATATAGCCTAAACTACCAACTGTTTCAACAATGAAGTTTACAATATCAGTAAACATATAGTACCTTTAAATTAAGTTTTTCCATTTAAGAATTGAGTCATTAATAAGTTCAGAAATCTTTTTATCATCTAATTTATCTTTATCAAAATAATCAGATACAATCTTTAGAACATAAAAATCTTTAATATTTTTTTTGCATATTTCTTTAAAAAATTCTGCTTGAGAATCTACAAGTAAAGTTTCTAAAAATTCATCAGTTTCTAAAGGTTCTTCAACAGTTGTAATATTAGCAAAATTAAGTCCGTTGATAAATCTATTAGTACAAAAAAGTGTTCCAAGTGCAATTGATCCGTCACTGCATGATGCAATACTTAAATCAAAAGCTTTTGAAATTTCAAAGTTATTAAAAATATAATTTAATGATTCTAATATTTTATGCTTACTTACACCAGAAACGATAAGTATAATATCATCATTAAAAAATATTTTATTTTCTTGAGGTTTAATTAATTCTTTTAAAGAAAAAGAATTAATTATAGGGGTTGCTTCTGTTAAAGAAGTTGTGTGAATTAGTATTTTTGACATACTATTAAACTAAGGAGATTACCTTAGTTTGATTATCTTTTAAGCTCTTTAATTCTTGCAGCTTTACCTTTTAATCCTCTTAGGTAATGAAGTTTAGCTCTTCTTACTCTACCTTTTCTTAATACTTCAAATGATTTAATTGAATCAGAGTATAATGGGAAAATTCTTTCAACACCAACAGAGTTAGCTCCAATTTTTCTTACATTAAAAGTTGCAGAAACACCTTCTCCATGTCTTGCAATTACGATACCTTCGTAAGTTTGAACTCTCTTTTTTTCACCTTCTTTAATTTCGATACCAAGTCTTACAGTATCTCCTGCTCTAAATTGAGGGATCTCTTTTGATTCTGTTTGTGCTGTTTCGAAACTAGCGATATATCTGTTTTTCATTGTTTTTCCTTATTAGGTCTATAGTATTTTGTTTTACAAATTGACATCTGGTTTTTTAAGTCGGAAATTTTACTATGATTTCCCTTTAGAAATTCTTTAACTACACTTAATTTTTGGAAAATTTCAGGTTTAGCAAAAGACGGAGCTTCTAAAAGTCCATTTTCATAGCTCTCAACATCCAAAGATTGGGCATTTCCTAGTACTCCTTCAACATTTCGAGAAATTGCGTCACTCATTGTTAATGAAGGTAATTCTCCCCCAGTTAAAATGAATTCACCAATAGAAAAAACCTCATTTGCGTAGTTTTCTATAACTCTTTCATCAATTCCTTCATATCTTCCACTAACAAAAACTATGTTTTTTTTCTTAGCTAAACGTTTAGCATCATTTTGTCGAAATGGTTTTGCTGCAGCTAATGGAAATATAATATAAGCATCAGGATTTTCTTCTTTAATTTTGTCCAAACAATCAAATAACGGTTGACAAGTCATAAGCATTCCTGCTCCACCACTTATAATCTGTTTATCTACTTTATTATGTTTATTCGTTGTAAAATCTCTTGGATCAAAAAACTCATAACTAATAAAATTTGAATCAACTGCTCTTTTTAAAATAGAATCATGAAAATATGGTTCTATTAAATTTGGGAACAGAGTAACGAATGTAAATTTCATATCTTCACTTTGTGTATGTATTTGATTTATTCGTAGAATACTAAGTAAGCTAAACTTAAAAATAAATAAAATTCTTTATTTTTATATTAAAAATATATAATTTAGATAAAATAAATCCAAAATTTATATAAAGATATTTGAATGATAACATTAAACAATATAAAAGAAGCAAAAAATAAATTAGAAAACATTATACAGAATACGCCTCTTGCTCTAGCTCCAACGCTAAGTAAAGATTTAAATGCAGAAGTTTATTTAAAAAAAGACAATTTACAGTTAACTGGTAGTTTTAAATTAAGAGGTGCTTTTAATAGAGTTGCCTCTTTAGATGAAAATATTAGAAATAAAGGTGTAGTAGCCGCAAGTGCTGGAAATCATGCTCAAGGTTTAGCATTTGCAGCTAATCACTTTACCTGTAATGCAACTATTTTTATGCCAGAAGCAACACCACTTACAAAAGTATCAGGTGTTAAAGCTTTTGGTGCAGAAGTTAGATTAATAGGTGAAAATTTTGATGAAGCTTATGAAGCAGCAACAAAATTTGCTAATGAAAATGAAAAAGAATTCATTCATCCATTTGCAGATGATGAAGTAATTGCAGGCCAAGGAACATTAGCCTTAGAAATTATTGAAGATATTAAAGATATTGAACATATTGTTGTACCTATTGGTGGTGGGGGATTAATTTCAGGAATTGCAATTGCTGCTAAAGCTATTAATCCTAATATTAAAATTACAGGTGTAGTAGCAAGTGGTGCAAGAGGAATGAAAGAATCGTTTGAATCACATATGCCTATTGATTCAGTTTCTGTTAAAACAATTGCTGATGGAATTGCTGTTCGTGATGTTACTCCTAAATTATTAGACATTATTTTGGAATATGTTGATGATATAGTTGAAGTAAGTGATAATGAAATAGCAAATGCCATTTTATTTTTATTAGAAAAACATAAACTTGTAGTTGAAGGTGCTGGGGCTGTTGCAACAGCAGCAATTATGCATAAAAAAGTTGATGTAGAATCAACAAAAGTTTGTTCAATAATTAGTGGTGGAAATATTGATGTAACAATGTTATCTTTAATTATTGAAAAAGGTTTAGTGAAATCTAATAGAAAAATGAACCTTGTTGTAACACTTATGGATAAACCAGGTGCATTAATGCATTTAACTGATGTTTTAACAAAAAGTTCTGCAAATATAGTTCAAATCGATTATGATAGAAATTCTATAAAGCTTGAATTTGGCGAAGCTCATGTAACAATTGCAGTTGAAACAAAAGGTGAAGATCATCAAAAACTAATACGTGCAAATTTGAAACAGTCAGGTTATAGATTTAAGCAAATTTAAATTTAATTTAATTTATTTATAAACATTTTAGAAAACAAATAATATAATGTCCTAATAATTTAGTATTGAGAAACAAAAAAAAAGGAAAGAAATGGAAGGAAGACTGTTTACATTCTTAGGTTCTATTGGTGGTCATGGGCAAGAATGGTTAATCTTGTCACACTTTGTGTTAGTTTTAGGTATTGTATTTTACATAGCTAGATCTGCAACTAACAAGATGCAATTAGTTCCAAACGGAGCTCAAAATGTAATGGAAGCGTTTATTGGCGGAGTTATCGCAATGGGTGCTGACACTATGGGTGAAAAAAATGCAAGAGTTTATTTACCATTAATTGGTTCATTTGCATTTGTTATTTTTATTAGTAACATGATGGGTGTTATTCCTGGGTTTGAAGCGCCTACTGGAAATATCAACTTTACTTTATCATTAGCATTAATTGTATTTGTTTACTACAACTATGTTGGTATTAAATTAAATGGTTTTGTTAACTATTTTAAGCACTTTATGGGTCCTTTACCTATTCTTGCTCCATTAATGTTCCCTATTGAAATTATTTCTCATTTATCAAGAATAATTTCTTTATCGTTCAGACTTTTTGGATCAATTAAAGGTGATGATATGTTCCTAATGGTACTTTTAATGTTAGTACCTTGGTTATTACCACTTCCTGGATTTTTCTTATTAACTGCTTTTGGTTTACTTCAAGCATTTATTTTCAGTATATTAACTTATGTTTATATTGCTGGTTCTGTTATGATGGCAGAAGAAGAACACTAGAACAAATAATCTCCAAAAGAAAAAAGGGAATAAGTTTTACTTATTCCCTTTTTTTATTTGTATTATTATATAATTTCTTATCAAAAAATACT
>PJEL010001419.1_pt1 | contig 24367 bp, 21 predicted proteins | sample 1853271 | NCBI WGS metagenome assembly PJEL01 (sample SAMN08108733, study PRJNA415343) | Invertebrate metagenome, whole genome shotgun sequencing project. | host: Globobulimina | place: Sweden: Gullmar Fjord | collected 2015-08
AAAACTTCCAGACAAAAAATGAACAATACTTTCAGGGACTTGCAGTTGGCTTGAAGTCAAGCCTTGTTGAGGATTCAATGTAACTAGCCCCCACCTTCTCAAATTTGCAGTTGGAAGGAGAGCATCCCATTCTGGGTTAGGTAGTATTGCTAATGCCAAGCTAAAATTCGGAGTTGTACTAGCTTCTGCTTTCGAATTTTTTAAAAAGCTACTATCAAACTCATTTGCAACAGCTAGTAATAGTGTAAAGCTCTCAAACGTTGATAAACCAAACAACATTTTCAAATAGTCGATAGTAAATGGTTCATAGGTTGCTTCTTTTTGTCGCGCTATTCTTTTTTGTAATTGAGCTATTTTTTTATCATACTTTTCATATTCATGAGCCGCCTGTGCAGTATTAAGCCAACACTTTAACAGCTCAATATGTGTAATAAGGTAGTCACGGTTAGCTGTAAACCAATCAAACTCTAGGTGTTTGTCATTCGCTATTTGATTCATTGTAAGTGCACGTCCTTATTCACTACTTTCACTTTCTGCACTTCGTCTAATGGTAGGTCGCTTTCCATCAATAAAACGGACACACGATAATTTAATGAGTGTTCATGAGGCATCTGAAAAAATACCGTCCACATCCTAGAAATATCTTCTATCGATAGTTGCACTGGTGCGATTTTTATTGTGGCATTCTGCTCATAGAGATTCGAATCGGCCAAATAACTTTGGCTGCCCTGCGCTTCGATAAAGCGTTTAATTTCGTTAGGTGTTAAAAGAGGAAATGCGTGAAGATCTGTGATAACAGCCCCCATCAACCGTTGTGCTTCCAACGTGCTTTCTCTTCCATAAAAAGTTATATGATAATCAAGATCTAACGCGACTTGCGGCTGTCTAATTAACGTTCCGTCTGATGCTCTTGTTGCTAAATCGTTATTCCTTAAGCTGTTGTTATGCTCTACTTTATACAAATAAACATAAGCACCAACAATTTGATTATCCTGTTTTTCTGGTCTTTTTGTATAAACATTAGGTGCCGCCGAAATGTGACTTACCTTGTTCAGTGATTCATGCACCTTTTGAGCAAACACTGCTGTAGTTGTTGCAATAGCTAAATAATTACTCATCTTCATTTCCCCGTTGACTATTATAATCAGCCAACGTCATAGATGGAGCAGGTCGCTTAAATTGTGTGGTTGACTTAGGCGCACTTTCTTCTGACACATAAGTAATTCGTCCAACGTTAACTGTTACCGGCAATGCAGACTTTATTGGTGTAGTATTTTTAAATCGTTGTTTCGTCTCTGAACTTTGGTATTCATTTATTTTTTTTGACTGAACAGCATATCTCTCACTCGCAGTATCACTATGTTCTGAGCTAAAAGTTCGGTTCTGAATAGGAAAATTTTCAGACATCGATACAGGCAATAAACTTTTCTCGTTAGTGGTAAACTGGTGCAGCAAATTAACATCAGAATTGGTCGTATTATTTAACAAAGATGTATCGTCACGTTGAATATTTACATTTATTTCATGAGCATGCTTAAATGACGTTATAGAAGAATGACCAAACTTACCTTTATGCGTTACTTTCTCGGCATGAAACTGCTGATGACTTTCATAGTAGCCCTTTGAAAAAATTTGATTTAATTCGTCACTTTTAATACTAGACTGATTCTGTTCACCATCTATTTTAGTTTCGTTATGGCGATTTTTATGATGAATAGCTACTTCTTTTAACAACGTTATAATTTCATTTTGAGGTTGTTGTTCAAGGGATATCAACACTGAATTGAGTGCCTCAATGGTTGGTTGACTCACACCCAACTTGTCTAATACGAATAACCCCTTTAACTGTGACATCGACGACACGTGTTCATTTTTACTTTTAACTTGATGGGCAGCTGAATTACTATTCGCTGAATAATCTTTAATTGTTTTAATATAATTCGAAAGATTTTGTTCCAATGAATGATTTGCCAGACTAGAAATCATTGCATTACTATCGATGGCACTAGATTGCAAAATGCTTTTCAACGAATTCACTAACATGTCATGCGCTGACTTTAGAGCAGGTATACTTTGTTGGGAGCTAGAATTAGGTATTTCATCAGATAAGTTCTCTTTACTAGGTGCTACTTCATCGGTATTTTCATCCGTTAAATCAAACGGCAGATTTTTTAAAGAGTGATGTAATTGCATAAAAAACAATTGACTCTTTTTATGAATTCCTTGACTAGCGATCTGCTGCTTTAATGCCAATATAACTGGTTGACTTACACCGTACTCTTCAAGAAAGCTCAATGACAACTCCGCTTGCTGGAAACTGTTATTATTCAATAAAGAATCATAAACCTTCTTGTTATTACTAAAGTTTTTTAAACATGCATTAACCGAATATACTAGTTCCCTTGTTGAAGAAGGATTAATAATGTATCTCTTAAGCATGTTAATAAACGACATTTCATTAGGACTTTCGGAAAAAGGCATTTCATTTTCTTTTGAGTTGCTGCCGGAGTGATCAGTTGCGCTTTTATTTAGCCTATTTACATTGCTTCCATTAACTTGTTGACCATCACTAATCTTTAAATCAATTGACGATATAACATGCTGGTTTTGATTTATCATATGATGTTGATTAGTAACATCATTTGTTATTTCCGGTGTGAATTTATTTTCAAATTTGGCTTTGTTAATGACGCCTTTTAACACCTGAGCTTCTACTTGATCTAGAGAAAATGTTGCCTGTTGCAGTTGTATCAACTTTTTATTTCTGTTTTTATCATGCTGAATAATATTCTGATGCTGCCCAAGGCTAGGTTTCGCTACAGATGTTACGTATTTATTCATTAACTTGACGTAAAAGGCTTCAGACTCTGAAACATTTGCGCCGACCTTAGCTTTTTTTTTCTTTTCGTAGGCGATATATTTAGCTGGGTCAGCATTACTAAGATTATCTGGGGTTAACTCGCTATCATTATCGAACCGACGCTTTAATTCATTAGTTCGATGCGGCGTTACCTTGTTAATTTGGGTAGCGCTACTATCGTCATTTTGAATAGTTTTTTGATATATCTTATCAACCCTCTTAGCCGTCGAATAAGAGTCCATGCCTAACGAAACATTATGTTTTTCTATCGCTGTTAATTCTGAGCTCTCTTGTTCCGCATTTTGTTTAATTGAATTGGAAACATCAGGATTAATGTCCATTTTTTTATGAGTATTTTTCTCAAAAACTTTCCCCGTTTCATATGAGAATGACTCAGGATTAAAGCCTCTCCCACCTTTTCCCGTTGCTTGGCTTTTAGATAAATCAGCAAACCCTAAACTATCCCAACTCTCTGTTTGTTTACCAATTAACTGAAAGTCATCTAGCAATAAAGAGGTTGAATATCTTGTTTGCAATTCAGGGGTGATGTTAGACGTATGATAAACGTAAGGTTCATGGTTACTTACAGGACAATTACTCATTGAGGCCATCCAAATAGTATTTTCTTCTTACGTCTGATAAAGAGAGTATGTCCCCTTCCCACCAACCAAAAGCTCTTGCTAATTGTTGAACTTCACTCAAAATTACTTGAGATTTAACGTCAAGTTCATGCCATAGAAACATTGCAATATCAAAATGTTCAGGCCAACTATATGAACATTCAGGGCAACTTAATCGACAAATAATTTCTGAGTGAGGATCGTTGGCTTTCAACTCTTGCGCTAGCTTTGGAATGAATTCATTTGGCAGACTTTGTATTGGCTGCTGAATTCCAGCGCTTTCGAACGAAGTAATGCAATTATTAATAAGCTCGTATTCAGCACTCTCTAGTCCTTCAATATCAATGATCGCCATTACATCCCTTAAATCATAGCTATTCATTAGACGAAAATTCACCACTCTATCGTCAATTGCCAGTGAAAATTCCGAGTGGTCGTAATGAATAATTTTTGGATCGCAAATCACTTGGCTATCCAGTTGAAATTCAATTTTTTCTTGGCATTTGGGGCACACCGAATTAGCGTTCAATGTCGAGCCAAATAGACTTTCCCTTAGACGAAACAACTTGGCATTTCTTTCTCCTAATGACAAAGATGCCAAGCTATTTAACGACTCAGAAGGGAAAACTGGCGCTAACATCAAAACTGCTTTTTCCCAAAGCGGCTTTGATATCGCAATTTCCCATACCTTAATTATCTCATGAGCTTTAAGCATTCAATTACGAACTAGGTAATGTAAAACTCGGCTCTGTTGGTGCTTTTACGCTGTAGTCTCGTTCCCAACCCTCATTCTCTAACTTGATACTTTGAATAGCGACTGAATTGGCGTTGGCATCTAATTCAGGTAATGCGTCGAATTCTGAAACCCAGCAACGAAAAACATTGTATGCGATCACTTTTTGTCCGGCTTCGTTATATAATTCAATAATTATGTCTTTACGAAAGTCCTTCAGTGATACTACTTGGTTTGATTTATCATCACCTTTTGTCGAATTCGTGTAATCCCAAATCTTATTAGCCCATTTTTCAAATTCTTCGTCATGAGTTACGCCTCTTTCCAAAGTAATTGACTCATATTCACTTTGTCCAGGCGAAACATGAGGAGTACTTGGGTCACCACCTGAGCGATGCTTAACAACTTGAGTGGTTCTTTTAAGTCCCCCAACCTTACTGATGCCTGCAACGTACTTGCCGTCCCACTTCACTCTGAATTTAAAATTCTTATATGGATCGACTCTATATGTATTTGTTGGAAATTCTGTATTAGCCATTATTCATTATCCTTATGATGTACTAGTCGCAGCGGTTTGTTGGAATTTAAGAACGACAAACTCTGCCGGCTTAACTGGAGCAAAGTGCACTTCAACGTTCACAATACCTTTAGCAATATCATCAGCTGTCGTGGTTGATGCATCACATTTAACTGAATAATTATAAAATGCACCCAATACTGAAAGCTCCTTCAAAAACGCCCCGATACTAAGCCGTAATTGAGACCATAAAGACTCATCGTTGTCTTCAAATACTGCCCACTTAGTGCCACGCATTAAAGAATTTTCAATATAATTTGTTAACCGTCTTACACTGACATATTTATAATCATCCGATAACAAATCTGCCCCTCGAAGCGTTCTATCCCCCCAAATTACTGGGCCAATAATAGGAAAATCTCTAAGGCAATTAATTCCAATGGGGTTTAAAAACCCATTGTCTTGATCATTAACCTTTACCTCAAGACCAGTTACGCCAGCAAGCCCAGCGTCTTGACCTGCAGGAGCTTTCCACACGCCAAAATTCAAATCATTAGTAGCCATAGCTCCAGTAATCAAGCCACAGGCTGAAAAAACTCGCTCTCGATCTTTCATTTGCGGATCAGGTATTTTCACACGAGGAAAATACGTTGTTGCGTATCTACCTGTATCACCGTTAATAGCAAGATCTGTTGGTTGAATGCTTGACCAATTTCCGTGATGAGCATCCTCTCTCCATGCTTTTAAAGGTTCTGCGATAAATAGTGCTCGATATTTTTCACAAAACTCTGCGGCGACTGGATTAACAGCTTTACAAGTTTCATCGGTAGAGTCTGCATCCGCATCGTCCATAGGAATACAGAGCATGTTAAAAATATCGACTTTCTCAAGCGCATAAATACCCGTTCTAGACGCTTCATCACCAAGATAATGATCTGATTCGGTAAAATGAGCGCCATCATCACCGTGATTAAAGTTACCTACAAGAGCAGGATCATTTTTGGCAGTTTTCACTAAAGCTTTGGCTTTGGCTTTAGCTTGATCTCCTACTGCGTTACTCAGCGTGGTTATGGCTTTATCTAATGCACCGATTGCTTTAGCAAGCGCCGTGGCATAATCACCAGCACCACTTAAACCATCTTTAGGTACTAACAGTAAATTGGACTCATGCTCTAGTGTAAGATCTAAGCGATTAGGGTTATTTTTAATGCTTTTAGTTGTTACACAAGTGAAACTCTCAACAAGTTTTTTGTCACAATAAATATAAAAATTAAACAAATCGGCCTGCACTAAGCCATAATCCTTATATAGCAATGCGACTTGTGCCGTAATTCCCGCCTGATCTGCACCAACTGTTATGTCATTTCCCCAAGTCCCTGGATTTGCTGCGACTAAATTTATTATTCCAGCACCGGAACCTAACGTTCCCTTAGCTATTGATGATGTAAAATCACTCATTTAGACGCTCCTTTTTTTGGATGGTGCAGACGCTTGACTATTTTCTGCAACATTATTTTGCTCTTTAGTTTTAGGCAAAAAACGTCGAATGATAATTGCTTGACTACCACCATTAAGGAAAAAATCCTTAATCGCGTAGGTCAATGGATAATCATAATTCAATGCACCGAAAAACTTCTCAAAATCTCCGAAACTAGTCACTGTATGCGCTTGATCAACGGGACCTTTGGGTGCTCTTCCGACAAAGGCTGTTATTGCTGTAGGTACTCCTACAATGGTGTGGTTTCCGCTGGGGAGTTCCTCAATGTAAACTCCGGGGTAAGTTACCTGAACAGGCATAATGCCTCCTTTCAATTTTTATCCATATTTTGAAATAAAACATCACTTCAAAGTTGTTTATTTTTTGAACAGGATTAATGATAGGCAAGGAATTCAATTTTTACAAATAAAACAGAATAAATTGAAGAATAAAAAATAACCTTTTTTAAACAATGGCTTACAGGTGCCACACTTAATTTCATTAAAATAAAAATGATAATATTGACGGTTAGATAATGCAGTGTTTATCATGTATTTATGATTAAAAACTAACAAATAGATGAAGCAATACTTACAAAATTGTGGCTAGTAATTTTAAGAAAATTTAGATCTAAATCACGTGTATATTAGCTAGTTAAAACATGTAATAAACAAACAAAATCGATCTTTTATTTTTGATATTAACTCGATAAAAAAGATAATCTATTTTTATTCTTGGTTAATTTTTAAGAAAGCTTTTTGAGCAGTTGAAAAACCATCTTTATACAGAAAGTAGTCACTGAAAAACTTTATCACTGATTTCCTCGCTTAACTCTGAAACTGCACCTTCAAGTGGTTTGGGTATAAATGGCTTTTTATGCGGGATAGACAAAGGTTACCAACGTGCTCGGTAACCTCTGTTATCAACATGCACAAAGCCACCATGATGAGATTTTGGTCTGTATTTACCTACACCACCTGTATATTTTCCTTCCGAGTTATCCTGAAATTTTGACGTTATATTGTAGAGTATTTGGACATCATCAACGGTCAGTTTACCGTCTTTGTTTAGATCATCCATTCGCCCATTTTTGTCTGCATCAATAAAAATATCATTCGCATCACCAAATACATGGCGGCTATATTTCACATTACCGATAGAGCGATTATAATACGGTGTTCTATAACCGCTGATAAAACCAAACGTATCAATATCAAATCCATTGTTGTTCACTTCGTCTAGCAAGTCTTCTAACATGAGTAATGTGGTAGATTGCATGACGACAAATTTAGGGTAGCCGGATTTTTGCTTACATAGAAACTGTCGCAAAGTGAAGTGTGGCGACACCTTCATATTCACATTTTCTTCAGTGACCCGAACAAAACCGTGTGGCGCCAAATATTTAGGCATATTCTTGTATGTATCAGTTGGATACTTGTCGATTCGATACCCTTCGATATAGCCTTCTTGCATTGAGCTCATTGGTGTCAAAACAAATACATTCACGTGCACGGGTTTCGCGGGTCCGACTGCATGAATGGTAAATCGATATAGCCCTGGTTGTGTCGGCGCTTTCATTCTCCATGAACCTTCACTGATATCTAAAAACCGGACATCCGTAGAGGCAAACTCTATAGGTAATTGTGCTGAATTGCTTACCTGAATTGACACGAGCTCATCAGGCATGACAAATATACTGGCGATATATTGTTTAAAATGAATGCCATTTAATAGCAGTCCAAGACCTGAAGACTCGTCAGCTTTGACACTAAAAACAGTCAAAGCTGAGACAAGAACAGCACACAAACTTAAACGAGATAGCTGAGCAATCATAAACTTATCTCAAACTTGCTTTCAGTTTAGATTTGAGTGCCGCGTCTCGACTATATACATCTTGATTGAACTTGATCCTGCCGGTTTCATCATCAGGCTCAGCAGTCCAATACATCAACAGCACATCAACTGGTTTTGCCAATGACACGTTCCTCAATGTCTTTTCATTCAAGACATCTTGAATAGTTTGATCATTCCAGTTTTCTTCGTCATTTAGCAAATGTTTTGCAAACTCAAACGGGTGCTGCACCCGCACACAGCCATAACTAAACGCCCTGTGCGTTTGAGAAAACAGTGATTTTGATGGTGTATCATGCAGGTACACGGCATATTGGTTCGGAAACATGAATTTAACTTGCCCCAACGCATTATGAATGCCGGGTTGTTGAACAGCGGTATAAGGGAAGTTATTCACGCTTAACTCATCCCAGTTTAACGTCGACAAATCGACGGTTTTGCCGTCTCTGTCAACCAAAGCAAAATCCTGTTTATCCAAATAACTGGGATCGGCTTTCATTTTATTAATCAAACTTTTTCGTAAAATACTTCGCGGCACTGTCCACGTGGGATTAAACACCAAATAACGAATAGAAGACTTAAAAACAGGCGTTTCATGTTGTTCTGTTCCTATCATTACCTCTGTTTGCCATTCAACTTCACCTTTGCGGAAGTAGTATAATTGGTATCCTGCGATATTAACCAAAACAAATTCATCTGACACGTCTTGTATAACCCAGCGTGTTCGCTCCAAATTGATTCTGATTTGATCTGCACGATCGGCAAAGCTCACATTGAGCTCTTGAAAGCTCTGTGGGCCAACTACACCGTCAGCTGTGATACCGTGCAATCGTTGAAATTCCATCATCGCTTGCTTGAGCTCTTCATCATATAGATTAGGCTCTGCGGTTTCGGTAATATCATAGTTTTCATCTTGTAGACGTTGCCGCAACAAACTAACCACTTCAGAAGTCATACCTGGCCGCAATAGCGTTGTCGTCGGTAGTTCTTTAAACTCTTTATTTTCAGCAAGTCTTACGTATTCACCAAGCCCTTTCTCAAACTTGGTATAAAGTGCTGCATCAGGGCGATAGCTATCCAATACATCCAACACGTCGCCTTTTTCAGTATGTGTCGTTATACGATTAATAATAACTTCTGGCAGTAACTCCTGCCTAGCGTAATTCCAACTAGATTCAATGGCTGATGGATCAACTTTGCCATTGAGAAGGTGGAACGCATAAAGCATGACACCATCGCTTAGTAGGATATCAAATTGGGCTTTTTCAAAATTGAGATCGCCTTTTTTACGCTGTATATCGCTGAGTAATTGAATCAGCGTTGAATAGTGATAGTCTTCTCTATACAGGCCTTCTAATTCACTGTCTCTAAGCCTGACTAGTACATCCTCTACAAGCTTGATATTAGTCCACATGGGCGCATAGTTATTTTCTAAATAGATGAGTGGCATAATGCTTTTTGTATGCACATACTCCCCATCAATTTGCACTTCTTCGCCTAAGCTCAACTGTTCACTAAAATCACGAAGATTTTCTTCAATGGATTTGGCATTCGCATTCGCATTCGCAGTGACTATTAAGGCGAAAAATATAACTCTCACTATCCATGACATATTCAACTGGCCCTTTTATTTCGCAGTAAACATCAAAAAAAATTCAATAAATTTCCGTAAGCATACATGACTTATCACATCAATTCCTACCAAATTTAGGTCCACAGCAATCACACTAATACGCTAACAATTATCAAGTACATTCCTAATGCCGCTGTAACACTTACACCTTATCTAAAGAGTCTGTAGGTATGGATAAAAGTGATAAAAAAATCGACCTGTCCTATCGCTTTGAGATACATCGTGTTTTCATCACTCGCAGTAGTAAACTAGCAAATCGAACCGAGCAAACGAAAAAGGCCCGTTTCATAATGAAACGGGCCTTTAGTATCTATTTGTATTAGTTTAGTGGTGCAGATGGAGAGACTCGAACTCTCACGCCCTAAGGCACCACCCCCTCAAGGTGGCGCGTCTACCAATTCCGCCACATCTGCATTATTACTAAACTTTTACTTTTTATTAAGTTATCTGTTAATTTTGAGGAAAATTAACTTACTTAATCAGCATACTCACTAGTACTTTCGACTGCTCGCACACCAACACATAAAAACAATGTGTTTAACTAGTCTGGAATATCGCTTTCAGACTTGTCGTCAGATGCAGGAACATCTTGATTATTGATCGCAGGCTCTGCACTTTCAACATTGATATCAACTGGAATTTGTTGTTCAACAGGTGCTGATAAATCATCGAATTCTGCGTTTTCATTAACTCGGTTTGTTGTCATGTTACCTAAAACAAGGCTTAATGCGAAGAAACCTACAGCTAACCATGTTGTTGAACGTGTTAGGAAGTTACCTGAACCGCCCGAGCCGAAAATTGTTGCTGATGAACCTGCACCAAATGATGCACCCATATCTGCGCCTTTACCTTGTTGGATTAAAATCAATCCAATCAATGCTAGTGCAACCACTAGATAAATAACAATTAGAATTTCATACAACATATTAATTATATCCTTTAGCTGTCGAACAAATTATTTCAAATTCTTCGACTTTCAAACTTGCACCACCAATAAGACCACCGTCTATATCTGGTTGTGCAAACAATTCGTTACTGTTGGCAGCATTAACGCTACCACCATAAAGTAATGGCACTTTATCCGCGACTGATTCACTTGATTGAGCTAAAAACTCTCGAATGAACTTATGTGTCTCTTGTGCCATTGTTGGAGAAGCAGTTTTCCCCGTCCCTATAGCCCAAACAGGCTCATAGGCAATAATAATTTCTTTAAACACTTCAATGCCGACTTCATCAAGTACGGGCTGAAGTTGTGATGCTAGCACTGTTTCAGTTTGCATTGCAGTGCGTTCAGCTTCGCTTTCGCCGATACAGAGTACTGGAGTTAAGCCAGCTTCAATCACTTGTTTTACTTTATGTGCAACCTGAGTGCTCGTTTCTTTATAAATAGCACGACGCTCAGAATGACCTAAGATAACAAAATTCACCGACAATTCTTTAAGCATGTCTGTTGAGACTTCACCGGTAAATGCGCCTTTATCATGCTCATTTACGTTTTGCGCCCCTAGATGAATACTTTCAGATGACATTTCAGCATCTAGTGCCGCTAAATAAGGAAAACTCGGACAAACAATAACATCAACATTATCAGCAAGTTGAACTTGATTAAGCATTTGACTCATTTGTTTAACTAAAGCCAAATTACCATTCATTTTCCAGTTAGCTGCAACAATGGTTTTTCTGTTCATCTTTTCTTCCTAACTCAAAGCGGCGAGATAATATCTAACCTAGTGGCAAGATACAAGACTTTCGAAGAATATCTTGTTTAATTGGTCGATTTTTGAGCCACTAGCAAGCAAGTTTAACGGCATCTGCAATTTCATTAGCAAGTGCGGTGACTTCAACTAAGTCAGGACCTTCAACCATAACACGAATGAGTGGCTCGGTACCTGATTTTCTCAGCAGCACACGGCCACGTCCAGTTAATTTTTCATTCACCTTATCTACAGAAGCTAAGACTGTTTCTGCAGATAACGGATCATTGTCTCCCGCAAAACGGACATTTACTAATACCTGTGGTAATTTTTGCATGCCTTGTCGTAAATCAAATAAAGATTGCCCAGCATGACATACCGCCGTCAACACATTCAAAGCGGCAATAATACCATCACCTGTTGAGGTATGATTTAAGTTAATGACATGACCTGAATTTTCAGCACCTAGCTGCCAACCATTTTGTGCCAACATTTCCATCACATAACGATCGCCGACTTTACTACGAGCAAATGGCACGCCCATGTCGGCTAAAGCTAATTCTAAGCCCATATTACTCATTAGAGTACCAACGACACCACCACGCAAATTACCCGTTTTCAAATCACCATTAGCAATGATATAAACGACCTCATCTCCGTCGATGACGTAACCGGTGTGATCGACCATCATCAGTCGGTCACCATCACCATCAAGAGCAATACCTAAATCGGCTTTATGTTCGAGTACCGCTGCTTTGATTTGATCCATCGAGGTTGCGCCGCACTGGTCATTAATATTCGTTCCATTAGGACTGGTACCAATACTGATGACTTCAGCACCTAATTCTTTAAAGACGTTAGGAGCAATATGGTAAGTGGCACCATTTGCGCAATCGACAACTATTTTCATGCCACTTAGTGAAAATTGACTTGGAAAGTTACTTTTACAAAATTCGATATAACGACCAGCTGCGTCATCAATACGGGTCGCTTTGCCAAGAGAGGCCGAATCTACACATGACATTTCTTTATCAAGTTCAGCTTCGATAGCTAGCTCTACGTCGTCAGGTAGTTTTTGACCGTCTTGCGAGAAAAATTTAATACCATTGTCATAATATGGGTTGTGCGAGGCACTAATGACAACTCCAGCTTCTGCACGGAATGTTTTTGTTAGATACGCGATGCCTGGCGTTGGCATCGGGCCAAGCAAGCCAATATCAATACCTGCTGCAGAAAATCCGGCTTCAAGTGCAGACTCAAGCATATAGCCAGAAATCCGAGTGTCTTTACCAATCAATACTTTCTTCGTTCCCGTGCCAGCGAGAACTTTCCCCGCGGCATAGCCAAGTTTCATGACAAATTCAGGTGATATAGGACTTTTACCGACCAGACCACGAACACCATCTGTTCCGAAGTATTTTCTCGCTGACATATTATTCCCCAAGTCAGAATTGCTGTTGTACAGCATGTAAAATGTTGAGTGTATCGACCGTTTCTTTCACGTCATGTACACGAATTATTTTTGCGCCATGTTGCGCTGCTATCAGCGCTGTCGATAAGCTACCTGCGAGTCGCTCATCAACATTACGATTTAGTAAATTTCCAATCATCGACTTTCTCGATGTACCGACAAGAATCGGTAAGCCCAATGGTTCGAAAAGGTGCAAGTGCGCAAGTATTTGATAATTTTGTTCAAGTGTTTTGCCAAACCCAAATCCTGGATCGATTAGCAACCTTTGTTTGTCAATTCCTGCCTGCAGACACTCATTAATACGCTTTTCGAAAAATGTGATGATATCATTTATGACATCCTCATATTTAGGGTTATCTTGCATTGTTTGCGGCAAGCCTTGCATATGCATTAAACAAATAGGTAAGTCTGTGTTGGCAAGTACCTCAGCACAGCCCTCATTTTGCAAGGCTCTAACATCATTAATAATACCCGCACCCTGTCTAATTGATTCAGTCATCACTTGTGCTTTACTGGTATCGATTGACACTATGATATCAAAGCGACTTTTAATTGCACAAAGAATAGGAATAACACGATTAAGCTCTTCATCAACAGAAACCTTATCAGCCCCTGGTCGCGTCGACTCACCACCGATATCAATAATAGTGGCACCATCTACAATCATTTGCTCGACTTGCTTTAAGGCAGTTGAGTGCTGTTTAAATTTTCCGCCATCGGAGAAAGAATCAGGAGTGACATTTAAGATCCCCATGACTTGGGGCTTATGAAGCGGTAAGGTTTTATCACCGCACTGAAGAAGTTCTATCATCTATAATGTTGTTATTTTTATTTTCTATTGAGTGAGTTAGCAAAAGCCCCGAATTATCGGGGCTTAAAAAACTATTTAGCAGAAGCATCAGTTGGTTGATCAAGGTCTGGTTTTTTATCAGGTTTAACTGATTCACTTTCGACCTTAGTCGCCCCAGATGTTGGTGTCGAATCATGATCTGATTCGTGAAAATCTGCTGGTGGTCTTACTTCACGTCGAGCCATCAAGTCATCTATTTGATTTGCGTCAATGGTTTCAAAATGCATTAAGGCATCTTTCATCGCATGCAAAATATCCATATTGTCATGCAAAATTTGCTCTGCACGTTTGTAATTGCGATTAACAAACTCTTTAATCTCTTCATCAATTGCTTGTGCAGTTTCATCTGACATATGAAGTGACTTCGCTGATGTTCTACCTAAGAACACTTCGCCTTCTTCTTCAGCAAACAACATAGGACCCATTTTTTCTGATAAACCCCATTGGGTCACCATTTTACGAGCTAATTTAGTTGCACGTTCGATATCGTTAGAGGCGCCGGTAGACACTTTATCTGAGCCATAAATGATTTCTTCAGCAATACGACCACCATAAAGTGATGAAATGTTACTTTCCAAGTGCTGCTTACTGTGGCTGAAGCGATCTTTCTCAGGAAGGTACATAGTTACACCCAACGCACGCCCACGAGGAATAATACTTACTTTATACACTGGATCATGCTCAGGCACTAAACGACCAACAATTGCGTGCCCTGCTTCATGATAAGCAGTCATTTCTTTTTCTTCATCACTCATAACCATTGAGCGACGTTCTGTACCCATTAAGATTTTATCTTTTGCTTTTTCAAACTCTTCCATCGAGACAACCCGACGAGCTCCACGAGCAGCAAACAATGCAGCTTCGTTCACTAGGTTTGCTAAGTCAGCACCAGAAAAACCTGGTGTACCACGGGCAATAACCGATGGTTTAACATCATCACCTAATGGTACTTTACGCATGTGTACTTTTAAGATTTGTTCACGACCACGAATATCAGGCAAGCCAACAGTCACTTGACGATCAAAACGACCAGGACGAAGCAAAGCAGGATCAAGCACATCAGGGCGGTTAGTCGCTGCAATAACGATAACCCCTTCATTACCTTCAAAGCCATCCATCTCAACTAGCATTTGGTTCAAGGTTTGCTCTCGCTCATCGTGACCGCCACCTAGACCTGCGCCACGTTGACGACCAACAGCATCGATTTCATCGATAAAAATAATACAAGGTGCAGATTTTTTCGCTTGTTCGAACATGTCACGCACACGAGATGCACCAACACCAACAAACATTTCAACAAAATCAGAGCCTGAGATAGAGAAAAATGGTACTTTTGCTTCACCAGCAATCGCTTTAGCAAGTAATGTTTTACCTGTACCCGGTTGACCTACCATCAATACACCCGATGGAATACGTCCACCTAGCTTTTGAAAACGAGTAGGATCTTTTAGGTAATCAACTAATTCAGACACTTCTTCTTTCGCTTCGTCACAGCCTGCAACATCAGCAAAAGTGGTTTTAATTTGGTCTTCACCTAACAGGCGCGCTTTCGACTTACCGAAAGACATAGCACCTTTACCGCCACCGCCTTGCATTTGACGCATGAAGAAAATCCATACCCCAATAAGCAATAACATAGGAAACCAAGAGATAAAGATCGAGGTTAAAATGCTTGGCTCTTCAGGAAGCTCACCATTTGCTCGAACGCCTTGTTTAACTAAGTCGTTAATTAAATCGGTGTCATAGCCACCAGGAATAACGGTTATAAAGCTCTCACCGCTGCGTTTAACGCCTTCGATTACGCCATTGCGATCTACTGTTGCCTCACGAATTTGTCCTTGACGTACGTCCTGAACAAAGCGAGTGTAATCAACCTGTAAGTTATTACCCGTTCCCGGAGTAAAAGACTGAAATACTGACATCAGTACTACTGCTATAACCAACCATAAAATAAGATTTTTTGCCATATCGCTCAACTTAACAACCTCTGTTTGTCTTTAACACGGTGCGATGAATCATTCCGTTTAATTTACTACAATTTAAAGCCAGTAGCTACTAGATATACTTCCCGTGATCGCGCTCTTGATGATTCGGGTTTACGAGTTTTGGCTACTTTGAACTCAGATTTAACCTGCTTAAAGAATTCGTCAAAGCCTTCACCCTGGAAAACCTTAACAACAAAAGCACCGTCTTTTTTCAATACTTGATGACACATATCTAAAGCCAACTCGACTAAATACATGCTTCGCGCAGAATCTGCACTATCGTTGCCAGTAAAGTTAGCTGCCATGTCAGACATAACAACATCAATGTTCTTACCACCAATTTTAGTTAATAGTGCATCTAGCACAGCGTCTTCACGAAAGTCACCCTGTAAAAAGTCAACACCAACGATGGGGTCCATAGACAAGATATCACAAGCAACAACCTGCCCTTTCTCCCCAACGACTTTGACACCATATTCTGACCAACCACCGGGTGCAGCTCCTAGATCTACTACTTTCATACCCGATTGGATCAATTTATCTTTGTTATTTATTTCTTCAATTTTGAAATAAGCTCGAGATCGTAAGCCAAGCCGTTGAGCTTTTTTTACATACTCATCATCAAAATGTTCATCTAACCAGCGTTTACTACTGGCAGTGTGTTTCTTTTTACTCATTCAATCCACAATTGTTATTAATTAAGCACACTATGCTTGAAATACCTAAACATAGAACAATTCTTGCTTTTTATTTAACTGTTAATATTAGTATTACAGACTAGATAGGGTTAAAATAGAGATAATTCAAGCTAACTTGTAACGAAAATTGTTAATGAACCTTAATAAAAAACAAATTCAGCACCTCAAAGGGCTGGCACATTCTTTAAAACCTGTTGTTTTGCTCGGCAGCAACGGTCTAACAGAAGCGGTAATCGCTGAAATTGACTACGCATTGAATCATCACGAACTGATTAAAGTTAAGATCCCAACAGAAGACCGTGAAACTAAGGGTCTAATTGTCGATGCTATATGTCGTGAAACAAATGCCACTAAAGTTCAAGTGATCGGTAAAACGCTTATCGTCTATCGTCAAAGTGACGAAAAGAAGATTCACATACCGAAAATATAATTAAGAACACCAGTTAAACATTAATGCCAGTCAGCGAAACTGACTGGCATTAATTAAATAAAGTGCTTTGTTATTTAAATAACAAAATACTATAAGTGTTCTACAGAAATGATTTCGTATTCGACCAGCCCTGCCGGTGTTTTGATTTCCACTTCTGAATCTACTTCTTTACCAATCAAGCCACGGGCGATCGGTGAATTCACTGAAATTCTGTGGTTTTTGATATCAGCCTCATCGTCACCGACAATTTGATAAGTCACTTCTTCTTCTGTATCAATATTCAATAACTTAACAGTTACACCGAAGATTACTTTACCGTTATTTGGTATCTTGCTGATATCAATTATTTGCGCATTACCCAGCTTCCCTTCGATCTCTTGAATACGACCTTCACAGAAACCTTGTTGTTCTCGAGCCGCATGATATTCAGCATTCTCTTTTAAATCACCATGTTCACGAGCATCAGCAATAGAGCTCACTATTTCAGGGCGTTTCACCGTTTTTAACTCATGTAATTCAGCACGCAAAGCTTCCGCGCCATGCACTGTCATTGGGAAATTATTCATCTAACTCTTCTTACTTAAATTCTTTAAACTAAAAGAGTGGCTAGAAAGCCACTCACAGTAAATTAACAGACAAGCTTAATACACGACATCATAGTTAAGCTTTGGCTTCACTCATAATATTTAAATATAAATCAATATTTCAAGTAAAGCCATAACCTAATAATGTCAATAAATGTCTAGCAGCGTTTGTGTAACTCTTGTATCGATGTCACAATATTACGGTCATCGGCAGCATGAGACTGACACGCTGCAAATGCAGCATTAAGTGTCGTAGTGTACGCTACTTTGTAACGCAATGCACCGCCACGTAACACTTTAGAGTCTTCTATCGCTTTTCGGCCTTCAGTGGTGTTAATAATGTAGTTGTACTCGCCATTCTTAATTCTATCAAGAATATGCGGACGTCCTTCGTGAACTTTATTCACTAAACGCACTGGCACATTAGCTTCACCTAAAATAACCGCAGTACCGTGGGTAGCATCTAATTCATAACCCAAAGCAACCATTTGTTTAGCAAGATCAACCACGCGTTCTTTGTCACTATTTCGAACAGAAATAAGCGCACGCCCATCTTTAGGTACTGAAACACCAGCACCTAAATTAGCTTTAGCGTAAGCCTCTTCAAACGTATTGCCGACCCCCATAACTTCACCGGTTGAACGCATTTCAGGGCCAACAAGTGGGTCACTACCGTGGAACTTATTAAACGGAATAACCACTTCTTTCACAGAGAAATAAGGAGGTATCACTTCCTTGGTTATGCCCTGCTCTTTCAGTGACTTACCTGCCATAATACGCGCACCAACTTTCGCCAATGGAATGCTAGTCGCTTTTGATACAAATGGAACAGTTCGCGCTGCACGAGGATTCACTTCAATTAAGTAAACCTTGCCGTCTTTAACCGCCATTTGCGTATTCATTAGGCCTTGTACGCCTAATTCAAATGCAAGTTTAGTAACTTGCTCTCGCATTACGTCTTGAACTTCTTGGCTTAGACTATATGCAGGTAGTGAACAGGCTGAATCACCCGAGTGAACACCCGCTTGCTCGATATGCTGCATAATACCACCAACAACAACGTCAGTGCCGTCACATAGGACATCAATGTCTACTTCAATCGCGTCATCTAAGAAGTGATCAAGTAATACTGGAGAATCGTTCGATACACTAACCGCTTCAGTCATGTAGCGACGCAAATCTTCTAAGTCATAAACAATTTCCATCGCGCGACCACCTAATACGTATGATGGACGCACAACTAATGGGAAGCCAATAGTTTCAGCTTTAACTAGTGCTTCTTCTAAAGAAGTCACCGTAGCGTTTTCAGGCTGCAATAAACCTAAACGCTCTACGGCTTGCTGGAATCGCTCACGATCTTCTGCACGGTCTATAGCGTCAGGTGAAGTTCCGATAATTGGAACACCTGCGGCCTCTAGCGCACGCGCTAATTTAAGTGGTGTTTGACCACCATATTGAACGATTACGCCTTTTGGCTTTTCGATACGAACAATTTCTAATACATCTTCAAACGTAATTGATTCAAAATATAATCTATCCGACGTATCATAATCAGTTGAAACCGTTTCTGGATTACAGTTAACCATGATGGTTTCATAGCCGTCTTCACGAAGCGCTAATGCCGCATGCACACAGCAATAATCGAATTCAATACCTTGACCGATTCGGTTTGGGCCGCCGCCTAAGATCATGATTTTGTCATTGTCTGTCGGGTTAGCTTCACACTCTTCATCGTAAGTAGAGTACATATAAGCAGTATCAGAGCTAAACTCTGCGGCACAAGTATCGACACGTTTATAAACAGGGAATATCTCTGCATTGTGACGCTTTTTGCGAATTTCAGCTTCAGAAACCCCGATAAGTTCAGCTAAACGAGCATCGGCAAAACCTTTACGTTTTAATTGACGTAAATATTCTGGCGTCAAACCTGCCATGCCACCTTCGGTAACTTTAGCTTCGTGCAACACAATGTCTTCAATCTGAACAAGGAACCAACGATCGATCATGGTTAAACGGAAAACATCATCAACGGACAAACCTAAACGGAAGGCATCAGCGACATACCAAATACGATCTGAACCCGCTTCTTGAAGCTCATGCATGATTTTGGTTTTAGCACCAGGTTGAGTCACATCAACATGAGAATCAAAACCTGTTACACCCACTTCTAAGCCACGAAGTGCTTTTTGCATTGATTCTTGCTGATTACGACCAATGGCCATAACTTCACCTACCGACTTCATCTGAGTGGTTAAGCGATCTTCAGAGCCAGCAAACTTTTCAAAGTTAAAACGAGGGATCTTAGTGACAACGTAATCGATTGTTGGTTCGAATGATGCTGGCGTTGCACCGCCAGTAATATCATTTGATAATTCGTCAAGCGTATAGCCAACTGCAAGCTTAGCCGCAATTTTAGCAATAGGGAAACCTGTCGCTTTCGACGCGAGTGCAGAGGAACGAGATACACGAGGATTCATCTCAATGATAACCATACGGCCAGTATCTGGACAAACACCAAACTGTACGTTAGAGCCACCTGTTTCAACACCAATTTCACGCAATACCGCGATCGATGCGTTACGCATGATTTGGTACTCTTTGTCTGTTAACGTTTGTGCTGGCGCAACGGTGATTGAGTCGCCGGTATGAATACCCATAGGGTCAAAGTTTTCGATTGAACAAATAATGATACAGTTATCATTTTTGTCACGAACGACTTCCATTTCATACTCTTTCCAACCAATTAATGATTCATCAATCAATAATTCACTTGTTGGTGATAAATCTAAACCACGCGTACAGATTTCAGTAAATTCTTCACGGTTGTATGCAATACCGCCACCCGTTCCACCCATGGTAAATGAAGGGCGAATAATACACGGGAAACCAATACGTTTAGACGTTGCATGTGCTTCGTCCATAGTATGAACGATTTCGGCGCGAGGACATTCTAAGCCAATGTTTTTCATCGCTCGATCAAAACGTTCACGGTTTTCAGCTTTGTCGATTGCGTCGGCTGTAGCGCCAATCATTTCAACATTAAACTCTTCAAGAACGCCTTTAGCTTCTAGCTCTAATGCACAGTTTAGTGCTGTTTGACCACCCATGGTCGGTAGAACTGCGTCTGGGCGTTCTTTTTCAATTATTTTGCGTACAACTTCCCAATGGATAGGTTCGATATAAGTAGCATCGGCCATCTCTGGGTCAGTCATAATAGTTGCTGGGTTAGAGTTAACTAGAATTACACGGTAACCTTCTTCTCGTAAAGCTTTACAAGCTTGAGCTCCAGAGTAATCAAACTCACAAGCTTGACCAATAACAATAGGACCCGCGCCTAAGATTAAGATACTTTTTATGTCAGTACGTTTTGGCATAGTTTTATATACTCCTAACCCTATTTACTTGCTTTAATTAAATCGATGAAATGGTCAAACAATGGCGCTGCATCATGTGGACCAGGACTAGCTTCAGGATGACCTTGGAAGCTAAATGCTGGCTTATCCGTACGATGAACACCTTGAATTGACCCGTCGAATAGTGATTTATGTGTTACTTTCAAGTTAGCTGGCATATCATTTTCATCAATGGCAAACCCGTGATTTTGCGCGGTGATCATTACCACATCGCGATCAAAATCTTTAACCGGGTGGTTACCACCATGATGGCCGAACTTCATCTTAATTGTATTAGCACCACTGGCTAAACCAAGTAATTGATGCCCCAAACAAATACCAAATACTGGAATATCTGTTTCTAAGAATGTTTTAATTGCAGAAATTGCGTAGTCACATGGCTCTGGGTCACCTGGACCATTTGATAAGAAAATACCGTCCGGGTTTAAAGCTAAAACATCTTCAGCACTTGTTTGCGCAGGAACAATAGTTAGCTTGCAACCACGGTCAACTAACATACGTAAAATATTGCGTTTTGCACCGAAATCGTAGGCAACAACATGAAAGTCAGACTTTTCTGGAGTAATGTGACCTTTACCTAGTTCCCAACTACCTTCTGTCCATTGATATTGTTCTTTAGTCGAAACAACCTTCGCTAAGTCCATTCCTTTAAGCCCAGGGAAACCTTTCGCCTCAGCCAAGGCCTTAGCTTCGTCTAGGTTATCACCTGCCATGATGCATCCATTTTGAGCACCTTTTTCGCGAAGGATACGTGTTAATTTACGCGTATCAATGTCTGCTATACCTAAGATATTATTGCGAGACAAATAATCGCTTAAATTTTCTTCGTTTCTAAAATTACTTGCTAATAGAGGTAAGTCACGAATGACCAGGCCTTTCGCCCAAACCGACGCTGACTCTTCGTCTTCTTTATTTGTGCCAGTATTACCAATATGAGGATATGTGAGGGTAATTATTTGTTCTGCGTAAGAAGGATCGGTAAGAATTTCTTGATAGCCTGTCATTGAAGTATTGAAAACTACTTCACCAACAGAAACACCGTCTGCACCGATTGCAGTGCCTTTAAATACAGTGCCGTCTTCAAGCACCAAAATGGCAGATTTAGTCAATTTAACCTCCGAATAAAAGAAAGTATGCTTAACATGAACCTCTTTTTTTTAAAGCGATTCACTTAGCGCGAAAATTGTTCATTAATCCGTCTACTGGCTTGCAAATTGCAAATTTCTGACAAATTCCGCGCATTTTACGTCCATAGGTTTCGTTCGTCTAGTGTTAATTACAAAAAAGAACACCTTTATCCATTATTGCAACCAAATCGTCAAAAGTAACAATTAAGTGTTTAAATCCTTGTAATATAAACGAGCCTAAGTTTTAAATAATTACTTGAGGCCTAATACGTCTTGCATGTCGTAATAGCCTTTATTTGCTGAAGATAACCACAAGGCAGCACGCATTGCCCCTTGAGCAAATGTCATTCTAGAGCTTGCTTTATGAGTTATTTCAATTCGTTCGCCTAAGTCAGCAAAAAACGCAGTATGCTCACCCACAATGTCACCCGCTCTGACAGTGGCAAAGCCAATAGTTTCTGGGTCACGCTCATCAGTTATACCTTCGCGTCCATAAACGGCACATTTTGTCAGGTCACGTCCTAGCGTTTCAGCGATCACTTGCCCCATTTTCATTGCAGTACCTGACGGGGCGTCTTTTTTGAATCGATGATGCGCTTCAAAAATTTCTATATCAGTATAGTCGCCAATTGCCTTTGCGGTAATTTCTAATAACTTAAATAATAAATTTACGCCTACACTGGTATTGGGTGCGAGTAAAATTGGCATATCGTTACCAGCATCTTTAATTGCGCTAGTTTGGCTATCGTTAAAGCCCGTTGTACCTATTACCAGTGGCTTATGATGTGTTTTACACCACTTTATATTCTCAAAAGTCGATTCTATTGTAGTAAAGTCAATCAACACATCAACATCGGTCAATTCATCCAAAGATGTTACTGCAGACAAACCAATGTTACCTATTCCTGCCAGTTCACCTAAATCAAAGCCAACAAACGATGAAGTAGCTCGTACCGTCCCACCTGCTAACTCTACAGCCTCATGCTCATGAGCAGCTTGTATCAAGTTACGACCCATTCGCCCACTACAGCCCAAAATGGCAACTTTAATTGTCATGCTTACTTTTTCTCCTGATCAATGCTTAATGATTGGCTTAGTTCAATGGATTGACTAATATCCTGTGAAATAATATTAATAATCTTAAAGTTCTTGGCAACTTTTGTTAAATGATAAATTGCCGTAAATTCTGTAAAAAGGTTATTAGCCTGATCGAGGAACTGCCAGTCTATAGCCGCAACGACAAGGTTTTCAGCTATTTCATCAAAACTGGCATTACTGACTTTAAATGCCGAAATATTTTCAGATTTAAGCAAGCTAAAAATTTGTAGGAATTCATTTTTAAAGCTCATTTCATCATTCAGTAAAACCACTTTATCTGGAGTACTTAAGGTACAAGGTAGTAAATAGCACGACCTTACAGCTTGCATATCCATTATTGAAAATGCACGAATGTAATCGGCAAATAATGTTGAAAGTTCTGCTGAAACCAACGAATTCATTTACTAATGTATTTCCATATTTTAGATAAAAGAAAGCCGGGATAACCCGGCTTAATTATTAAAGAATATCCAATAACTCAACATCAAATACTAATGTCGAGTAAGGTGGGATAGCACCTTGTGAGCCACGCTCGCCATACGCTAAGTTGTATGGAACGTATAAACGGTACTTAGCGCCTACAGGCATTAATTGTAACGCTTCAGTCCAACCAGCGATAACGCCACCTACAGGGAACTCTGCCGGTTGACCACGGTCATAAGAACTGTCGAATACGTCACCATTGATAAATGTACCATGGTAGTGCGTACGAACCGTGCTTTGTGCAGTCGGTTTTTCACCTTCACCAGCAGTTAGTACTTCGTATTGAAGACCTGACTCAGTTACTGTAATTTCTGCACGCTCAGCATTTTTAGCCAAAAATGCCTCTCCTTCAGCAGATTTCTCTTTAGCTACTTCTTGCTCTTGCTCTTGAAGCTTTTTAGAAACGACAGCAAATGCATCGTTTAAGTCTTGTTCGCTAACTTGGCTCTCAGAACCGGCTAAGGCATCTGCAATACCTGCTTGAACAGCAGCTACATCAAACTCTTTAAAAGGATTACTTCTTAGTTGATCACCTAACTGACGACCTACTCCGTAACTTACACGTTGTTCAATTGATTCAAATTTATTTTCTGACATCGACTTTTACTTAGTTATAAAATTTCGGCGGCAAGAATAGCACAAACGACCAAATGAGAGTAGACCTAAACGAAGGATTTTGGTCTATTCTTTGTCATATTATCGATCCTTATCACAGCCATCTAGATACCTAAAGTGACATTTTGACATAGCGAGATATTATCTCCGGCCATCAAAAAACGATTTTTTTTCTTTAAGAATTGTTATAACAGGCAAAATTATATAAAAGAGTCATAAATCAATTCA
>PJEL010001420.1_pt1 | contig 24359 bp, 22 predicted proteins | sample 1853271 | NCBI WGS metagenome assembly PJEL01 (sample SAMN08108733, study PRJNA415343) | Invertebrate metagenome, whole genome shotgun sequencing project. | host: Globobulimina | place: Sweden: Gullmar Fjord | collected 2015-08
TTTCTCCTGAATTATATTCCTAATATAGGATCAATTATTGCTGCCGTGCCTGCCGTTCTCCTGGCTTTAATTCAGTTAGGATCAGGTTCCGCGCTTTTAGCCAGTCTGGGATACATAGTCACAAATGTCGTCATCGGCAGTATTGTTGAGCCGAAGTTCATGGGCCGCAGTCTTGGACTTTCTACGCTGATTGTTTTCCTTTCACTTGTTTTTTGGGGATGGGTACTGGGGCCTGTAGGTATGCTTCTTTCAGTGCCGTTGACCATGATCGTCAAGATAGCACTGGAAAGTAATGAAGATACTCGCTGGATTGCTGTATTGATGGGGTAAAGCTTATAGGGCAAAGGGTGGCTGCTTTTAAAAGGTTTTGCAGAAGGCTGTAAAGCGATAATTTATCCAAATTTAATTTATCTTAATATTGATTAACGGAAGCCTTAAAATATCGTGCCGTCTTAAAACGTTTTAAAAGCAGCCACCCTTTGCCCGACGCACAATAAATACTACTTAGAAATAGATTTAAGTATCGGTACAAGGACAGCAAGTCTCTGCTTTGCATGGCGTCCAAGGCTTGTGTCCGGTGCCACTTTTAACTGGTTCCTGTATGAAATAACAGCGGGTTCAAGTTTATTTAAGTTGTCAAAGCATATGCCGAGTAACCCATGGACCTCTGGATGTCTCTGAGCTGCCTTTGAGAAATTAGCAAGGTAAGATATCGCTTTTGAATATTGCTTGAGATTATAAAGACTCTTCCCCATTCCAAAATATGAAGGTGCATGGTTTGGAAGAAGTTCTATACTCTTTTTGAACTCATTAATAGCCTGGTTGTATTTTTTGTCGAATAGATGGACCAGGCCCATCCCGTATATCGAAGGCTGATAATCTTTCTCTATCAAGAGGGACTTTTGAAACATATTCTTTGCCTCTGTGATATTTTTCTGCTGCAGCTTAACAAAACCCATAAGATGGTAAAACGGCGGTTGTGAACTGTTGAGTTTGATTGCTTCGTTTAATTTATTTTCAGCTTCCTTGTATTTCTTTTCTTTGTAAAACAATTCAGCCTTATCATATTTGTAATAGACCTTATTGATTGCCCGCATACTTTTTGTGGCCTTTTGGAAACGCACTGCGAATTTACCATCACCTTTAATGGTATATGGCGGCAGGTCATTAATCATGCTCTGTATTTCACTGAGACGCACTTCTGCCCTTGGATGTGTAGAGAGGATGCTGCTCATGAAACTATCTTCACTTCTTGATTTCCCCAGACGTTTAAGATAACTGTCTACGGATTTATCAAGTAGCTTATGGGCTGATAAGGCTTCATGAGGGTCATAGCCCTGCACCGACATGTATTTTGCGCCGAGTCTGTCAGATTGTATTTCTTGTCTTCTGTCGTATTTGAGGAGTAATAGGCTGGTTCCGAATGCTCCTGCCGACATTATTGCGTCACTTCCAGCAGTATTTTCGAGAGCTGCCGAACCAACGGCGAGACCGATTTGCTGGATTTGCATGCGAGAAATTCTTTGTGCAGTGTGTCTAGCCATAACATGTCCTATTTCATGCCCCATGACGGCGGTAAACTGTGCTTCATTTTCCATGTCACTTAAGAGGCCTCTTGTGATCGCGACATATCCTGGCAGTGCGAATGCATTTGGCAATGAAGTGTTTTGAATATAAAACTTAAATGGAAGGTGGGACCTTTCTGAAATTTGCCATAAACGTTCCACAATTTCCCCGAGATATGATTCAAGTTCGACATCATGATAGTGTCCTCCGAATTCCCATTTGACTGAAGGCGCTGACTCCCTTCCTATTTGAAGTTCCTGTTTTTCACTGACAAGCATTAACTCACTTTGACCGGTTACAGGATTGGTTGCGCAGGAAATAGTTGTAATAAACGATAGTAAAAACAAGAATTTGAATAATTTTATGTGTGTGAAAGTTGTCATATGTCCATGTAGATATAAAGTAAAGGTATTATACATTTTATCTTATTGCATAGGGTCTTTCAATAAGTAAATGAGAAAATTTAAGTAAGTGTATTATTTAAGAAATCTTTTGATTAAGTCGATTAGTGTATTGAAAGGGTTTATTGCCTTTCAGTTCAACGATAATGATGATAAAATGGTAATAGACCCACAGGTCTTTAATAAACAAATGAAACAGGTTTTATTTGAATAGAGTTAAAAGAATGAAAAATAAGCAAAGAAAAGTCTTATTGATAGAAGATAAAGCATCTGAAGAGATGAGTCTGAGACAGTTGGTTGAAGAAGATGTATCTTATACGTATATAATTGCATCGTCTGTTGAAGAAACTAATGAGATCCTGGAATCTGAAGATATAGGTGTAATCATAACAAACTATCTCCTTCCAGACGGCACGGCATTTAATGTATTAGAGCTGATAAATGAAATCCCTATTATTATAGTCACCGATGGAAGTGACGCTGAGGTTGCAGTTAAGGCCATGAAGGCCGGAGCATATGATTATATAATTAAGGATTCAGAGCTAAACTTCCTTAAATTCCTGCCGTCGACTATTGATAATGCACTTAAACATAAAGAAGCTGAGGATAGAATACGTCTGCTTGAATCAGCTATTGTCAATGCAAATGATGCCATTATAATTCTGGAAGCTGAGCCTGGAAAGATGCCAGGAAGAAGAATACTTTATATTAATGAAGCATTCACAAGAATGACAGGTTACTCAATGGATGATTCTCTTAACAAGACTCTGCGTTTGTTAAGAGGGCCGAAGACAAGTCTCGACGCATTAAACAAAATTCGGATTGCGCTTGAAAACATAGAACCTGTCCGGGTTGAAATCGTCAGTTACCGTAAAGACGGATCACACTTCTGGACCGAGTGCAGTATTGTCCCTTTTGCGGATGAAGCGGGATCATTCAGGCACTGGGTTTCTGTTCAAAGAGATATTTCCGGCAGGAAGAAGGCCGAAGAAGAAAAAGAAGTGTTGATGGAAAAGATAGAAGTTATTAATGCGGATTTGACTGAATTAAATCGTGAACTCGAAACAATAGGTGCTGAGAGGACAATGAGTTTAATGGCATTGACAGTAGCTGACAGGATAAGGAACCCTGCTTCAATGATCGGTGGAAGATGCAGGAGGATTCTCCAAAAGGAGCAAATATCCGAAAAGTTGAGAGAGAGTGTACAGTACATTATGGAAGGGGCTGAAAAACTGGATAAGATTGTGAATGACTTCGAGGCCCTGTTAAAAAACAGGCAGTCAAAATTCAAACATGAAGACATCAACAGAGTTGTGGAACGTGTTGTTAATGTAATAGAAAAGGAAGCAAAATTCAAAGGTGTGGAAATGACGGTAAAAATTTCAAACGACTCTTTAAGGATTAACATGCAGAAGGACCTTTTGCGTGTAGCTATTTTTCATATTATGAAAAATGCGCTTGAGGCCTCATGTAAAGGAGGCTCTATATCCGTAGAGACATTCAGAGAAGGTGAAAACGTTGGATTGGAAGTATCTGATTCTGGTTATGGAATTCCGAGTGGAGATGTTGAGAACATATTCAGGCCTTTTTTCAGCACAAAAGAGCGTGGATTCGGTATGGGCCTGCCGTTGGTGAAACAGATTGTATCCGAACATCTCGGAGAATTATTAGTGCGGTCCAAACCCGAAAGCGGTACTACATTTAAAATATTGTTTCCTGTCAGGTGGAAAGAGGAAAAATTCCAAATTAATTGACTTGTTTCATATTACCGCAAATTATTAAAGATTAAGTGAAAATTGTAATTTGCATTATTGCTATAGAAATTACAATTTGTTATAATTTGATGGTTATTTTGGTAGCTTATAAGAGATCATATGAAAAAAATAATTGTTTTTTTAACAGTCGTTATAGTTTGTTTTTATACTGCTTATTCTGCAGCGGGTGAGGTTTCATCAAAACCTGCAAAGAGAAATAATTCCCTGGGTAAAATACAGGGGAATCAGATCGGCTCCGTACAACCACCTTCTGAAATGACGAACGAATTTCCCGAATCTGTAACTCCTGATAAGATAAAAGCGTTTCTCTCCAAACCTCAGGAGGAGAGCTATATAATACTTAATTTTGACAATGCGGACCTGAAAGATGTAATCAATACAGTAAGTACAATAACAAATCAGAATTTTATCCTCGGTTCTGGACTGGACGCCAGAATAACTATCCACTCTGCAAAGAAGATCCCTGTCTCTGAAGTTTTGACAGTTTTTGAAGCTGTTCTTGAGATAAATGGAATGTCACTTGTGAAATCAGGCAGGTTTTTTAAAATAGTTCCCGGTTCCACAAGTAAGCAAAAACCTATTCCTGTTAAAAAGAGTAATGAAGTGGGCGGGCTTACCGATGTGGACAGGCCTGTGACACAGATTGTTCCTGTCAAGTATGTGCCGGTAACGGAGATCAGTTCCGTGCTTACTCCAATGCTTTCACAATTCGGCAGTATTATTCCCAATCCGAGGAATAACCTTCTTATAATTAACGACCTGTCATCAAATATAATTCGGCTTCTCAGAGTGCTTCAGGAAATAGATGTTAATGCATTTAAGAACACGAGGATGTCTTTTTTTAAACCGAAATATTCCGACGTACTTTCCCTTTCAAATGAACTTACCGAAGTATTGAATGCCCTGAATCTCACACGTGAGGGCATTGCGCTGGTCCCTATTGAAAGGATTAATAGTCTCGTGGTTTTTTCTTCAAGCCCGACCCTGCTTAAAACTGTTGAGGGCTGGGTCAGAAAACTTGACGAAGAGGTCATGACGGGCCAGAATGTGTTTGTGTACCCTGTTCAGAACGTAAAGGCTTCTGATATATCTGAAATACTCAAGGCACTCTATGAAGGATCTACTACAACGGCTTCAAAACAGAAAACCTCAAAAACGATTTCTAAAAAGTCATCAAAATCCCGTGCTCGTACTGTCAGGACAAAACAATCGACTCAAACTACAAGCAGCAGAGTGGAGATTATAACTTTCGAGCCTACAAATTCGCTGGTTATTCTTGCTCCGCCAGGTGTGTACAGGGAAATGATCAAGACTATTAAGAAGATTGACATTTACCCGAGAGAAGTCCTTATTGAAGCGGTTGTCGCTGAAGTGGATATGTCTGATTCCATGCAGCTCGGCATTCAGTGGTCAAACCTGCAGAAGTTTAATATTGATGGTAATGATTATAATAGTCTTATCCAGGGAAGTGCCGGTATCCCTGATTTTCCGTCGCTCCCTTCAGCTGCTCCAACTCTTTCTTCCGGAGATACGGGTTTGTCATTTGTAATGTTCAGGGCTGATAATCTCATGACCATGGTCAACGCTCTTTCGACTGAGACGGAGGTAAAAATATTATCAAGTCCGAGGCTTCTTGTCAGGGACCAGGAGGAGGCCAGTATTGAGGTAGGTACCGACGTTCCGACCGCAACAAGTACAACATCTACTACTACAACTGAAACCCTTACTCAAAGTATAGAATACAGGACTGTCGGTATCAAGTTAAAGATAAAGCCTACTATCAGTGAAGAAAAAACTGTTGTCCTTGATATCGAGCAGGAGGTTTCTTCCCAGGGAGGGGACCAACAGGTAGGACAGGAAGGCAATTTATTTCCGATATTTTCAAAAACAACGACCAAGACATCTATTGTTGTGCCGAATAATCAGGGTATAATTATCGGCGGTATAATGGAGGAGCGTATAGAAGATACTGAACAGGGGATCCCGCTACTGAGAAAAATTCCAATTCTTGGGTATCTTTTCCGTTGGAGCTCAAAAGAGAAAACAAAAAAAGAACTGATTATTATAGTTACCCCACGTGTCATCGCTACCAAGTCGGAGTCTGAAAAATTAACAGGTGATTATCTGAATAAGCTGAAAAATGTCAAAAAATTTCTGCATGAAAAAGAGATCTCTGACAAACCTTCGAAATTGATGCTTGACGGTGCAAAGACAAAAAAAGCCAATGAGTCATGAAGCGATAAGAATAAGCAAGACAGGTTTTCTGGGAAATATTCTGCTTGACTTAAAACTGATAACTCCTGAGAAACTTGAAATAGCCTTAAAAGAACAATCCTCATTAAAACAATCCAACAAACGCCGACTGGGAGATATACTTATCGGTCTCGGTTTCATTTCCGAAGATGATATGCTGAAGGCCCTGAGTTCACAACTCGGCCTTAAATATATGAGGTTTTCTGAATTCCCGAAATCAGTTACTCCAGGCAATTATCCTACAGTCAAATTCATGAAACAGTACAAGTTTGTACCTATAGGAATTGAAGACGGGGTCATGAAAATTGTAATGTCCGATCCGCTCAACGAATACGTAATGGATGCATTGCAGAACTTTTCCGATACTCCGACAGAAATTTATTTAAGTGGTGAAAAGGACATAATGGAGGCAATCGAGCAATTCTTCGGCAGTAATGTTCAGATGACCAGCATTATGGAGGGAATGCGGGAAGAGGAAGACGAGACTGCTGATATCAGCATGAATGAGGATGTTCACCACCTCAGGGACATGGCCTTTGAGGCACCTATAGTAAAGCTTGTTAATATGCTGATAACGCGTGCTGTTGAAGGCAGGGCGAGCGATATTCATATTGAACCTTTTGAAAATAATGTTAAGGTGAGGTACAGGATTGATGGAGCGCTTTCAGAAGTAGAGTCCCTTCCAAAAAGGATTCAGCCAGCTGTTATATCAAGAGTAAAGATAATGTCCAGGCTTAATATAGCTGAACGAAGATTGCCCCAGGACGGAAGAATAAAACTCAGGGTTTCAGGCAGAGATGTTGACTTGAGGGTTTCTACCCTCCCCACCATTTATGGTGAGAGCATTGTTATGAGAATACTGGATAGGGGAAGCGCGCTTATCGTTCTCGACTACATCGGCTTCCCTGAAGATGTTCTCAAGAAATATAAGGACCTGATCAAAACTCCTTATGGTATGCTGCTCGTTACCGGCCCGACAGGAAGCGGTAAGACGACAACTCTTTACGCATCATTAAACAGGATTAATTCTGAAGATAAAAAGATCATTACTATAGAAGACCCTATTGAGTATCAGATTGAAGGAATAAACCAGATTCATGTGAAGTCCCAGATAGGGCTTACATTCGCTACCGGACTTAGACATATTGTTCGTCAGGACCCTGACGTGATTATGGTTGGTGAGATCCGTGACATTGAGACGGCTGAAATTGCTATTCATTCAGCGCTTACGGGTCATCTTGTCTTCAGCACACTTCATACAAATGATGCTCCCGGTGCTATAACAAGGCTACTGGACATGGGAATTGAGAGTTTCCTGGTGTCTTCCTCGTTGATAGGTGTTCTGGCCCAGAGACTTGTTAGAATGATCTGCCCGAAATGTAAAGAGCCTCACCAGGAAAAACAGGAGATTGTTGATCAACTGGAACTGGAGGGGGATGTCACCCTGTACCATGGTAAGGGTTGTGATTATTGTAGAGGTACCGGTTACCGGGGCAGGACTGGAATATTTGAATTGATGGTGGTAGACACCGAGTTGAGACGTTTGATTCTGGAAAAAGCGAGTTCTGATCTGATAAGGCAGAAACTGGTCGCAGGCGGAATGCAGGTCCTGAGAGATCATGGATGGAATAAGGTCAAACAGGGGGAAACAACTGTTGAGGAAATCCTGAGGGTAACGCAGGAGGGGATTTAATTGGAAACCTATCAGTATGAAGCCACAACAAAAGATGGCAATATTGTAACAGGCGCGCTTGAAGCAGCGAATGAACATTCGGCTGTCGATCGTATCCAGGACATGGGGTACTTTCCTTTAAAGATAAATAAAGCTGTTGAGCGTGAAAGTATTATTGCCCGTCTGTTGTCACCTATTCAAAACAGGGTTAAGGAAAAAGACATCATGACATTCACTTATCAGCTGGGTGTTCTCCTTGACGCTGGTTTTGCTCTTGACAGGTCCCTTTCTATTCTTTCGGACCTGAGTGAGAAAAAGAAATATAAGGACATGATAAATGAGATTATGTCACAGGTAAGAAGCGGAAAGTCCTTTTCTGACGCACTGTCGAAGTTTCCCACGGCTTTCCCGATGTTTTACGTTAATATGGTAAAAGCAGGAGAGGCCGGCGGGTTCCTTGAAGATGTTATTTCAAGACTGGCCGTATACATTGAAAATACCCAGAGCCTTAAAGAAGATGTACGTTCCGCCATTATTTATCCGATGGTGCTTGTTATTGTCGGTGGTGCTGCCGTAATTGTGCTCCTTACGTTCGTGGTCCCGAAATTTACACAAATATTTACTGATATGGGTGAATCACTTCCAATAGCGACTGTCATGCTGCTTACCGTAAGTAATCTGCTTATAAAATACTGGTGGATCATCCTTCTATTAACATTTGGGGGAGGCTTCTCGTTAAAAAAATATTTAAAGACCGAGAATGGAATAAAGAAATGGGACGATATGAAGTTCAGTATTCCTGTATTCGGTAAGCTGTACAAGGAGGTTGCTGTTTCAAGGTTTGCAAGGACACTCGGGACATTGCTCGGAAGCGGGGTGCCTATACTTAATGCCTTTCAAATTGTCCAGGGTACCCTTGAGAGTGAAAAAATATCCAACATTATCTCTTCTGTAAAGGAGTCTGCCAGGAAGGGGAGGGGTATATCGGAACCATTGAAAAACAGCGATATTTTTCCTCCTATAGCCGTTCATATGGTGACAGTCGGGGAAGAAACCGGAAGACTTGATGAAATGCTGATTAAAATTGCAGACCGTTTTGATATCGAGGTGAGGACGACCGTGAAACGGATGCTTTCATTGCTTGAACCTGCGCTCATTTTAATTATGGGTGTTGTGGTCGGATTTATCGTAATTTCAATGCTAATGGCAATATTCAGTATTAATGAATTGCCATTTTAGGAAAACTTTTATGGTTGTTATGCTTAATGATCAATTTATAATGTACATATGAAATAATATTATTGGAGGTATGATGAACAAAAAAAGAGATAGAAGCATATTAAAAAGCAGGGCAGGTTTTACTCTGATTGAACTCATGGTTGTCATGATCATTCTCGGCCTTCTGGCCGCGCTTGTTGTGCCGAGAATGTTTGGAAGAGTAGGGGAGGCCAAGCAAAAAGCGGCATACTCTCAAATAGAACTCTTTGGAACAGCCCTGGACTCGTTCCGCCTTGATACAGGACGTTATCCAACAACATCTGAAGGACTGGAAGCACTTGTTGCACAAACTTCCGGAATTGAGGAATGGAATGGTCCGTATTTGAAAAAAATTGAGATCCCTGTTGATCCCTGGAATAATAAATACTACTATGAGTCACCAGGTAAAAATGGTGATTACGACATTATCTCCTTCGGCGCTGACAAGGCAGACGGCGGTGACAAGGAGAACAAGGACATAGTAAGCTGGAAAGGGCTAAGATAAGAAGTGAAGGTGCGTGCCCTTCCACCCGGCCAATACGGTTTTACTCTTATAGAAATTATTATTGTCCTGTTTATTATTGGGATTGCTACGGGATTAGTCGGTATTATGGTAAGCGGAGGTTCGGGTGGACTTGAGGTAAGGACTTTCACAAAAGATTTAACAAACGTTTTCAGATACGCTAGAAACCACGCAGTCTCTGAAAAGAAAATTTATTGTTTTGTTATTGACACTGATAAACACTCTTTTACTTTGTACAAAGAAGAGTTTGATTATTCGGGAAAAGAGACAGCATTTCAAAAAGACATACCTGATGAGGTAGAGGTGAGGGTCTTGGATGCTGATAATGAATCACAATTCCTTGAATTTTTCCCTCATGGAAATTCGAGTGGTGGAGTGATTGAGATATCAAATAATGAAGGCGTTACCTATTACATAACGATTAACCGGATAACAGGAAAACTGAAGATTGAGAAAGCTGAATGAGAGAGACAAATAACAGATCAGGAGTCAGGAGTCAGAAGTCAGAAGTCTGGAGAGGCTTAGGGTCTTATTCTGAAGCTTCCGGTTTTACGCTCATTGAAGTGATTGTCTCTATTACTATATTAAGTATCAGTTTTGTGATGATTATGCAATTATTTGCAAGTGGTTTGAAGTCTGCACGTCTGTCCTGCGACTATACACGTGCGGTTCTTCTTGCAAAAGATAAAATGGAAGAAATGTCTGAAAGTCCCAGGAATGACAGCGGTGATTATGAGGATGGTTTCAGATGGGAGACAGAGGCTGAATCTTACAAAGAACAAGAAGGAACAGATGCTAACCTTATGAAAATAAAAGTTAAAATAATGTGGGACTATATGATGAAAACTCAAAAAACACTTGAGATCGTCAGTCTGAAGGCGGTTTTCGATGAGGATAGTCTATAGTATGATACAGGGAAACAAAGGTCAAAAAAGTGGCCGTTATAACCAGTCAGGATTTACACTTCTGGAATTAATTGTATCAATGACGATACTTAGTCTGGTCACTGTGTTGATCGGGAGTGGTTTCAGGCTTGCGCTTGACAGCTGGGAAAAAGGAGAGACTGAAACAGAATGGACACAGAGACTCCGTGTGCTCTCAATGCTGCTTACTCAACAGCTCAAATCAGCTTATCCATACAAGGTAGATGACGGAAATGAAAAGGTGGTTTTATTTGAAGGAGAGAGCGATTCTATGCTGTTTGTTACTTCTCTGGCAGATCTGAACTACGGAGGGTTTAAATGGGTAAGGTATTCTTATAAAAATGAGACACTCCTATATAATGAAGGTTTATTGCCTGACAAGGAACTGGATGACGTAATAAAGAAAAATGAAGAAGTAATCGATGAGAATCTGGAAGAGCTTATGTTTGAGTACTATTCAAGAGAAAGCAGTGAGTGGATGGAATCATGGAGCCAAGGAGAGGAACTCCCTGGAGCAGTAAGAATAAAGATTTCAAATTTTCAACCGTTTTCTATATATATACCTATTTATCGAAAAGATAAAAGAGAATTTGAAGCTATCGAAAATAGTAGTAATGAGACTTGATATAAAATGTTAGCTATTAAACTTTTAAAAAAAAGCATATTAAAGAATGAAACCGGTGGAGCAGCGATCATTCTCGTCGTATGGGTAATGGTCATTCTCCTTGCAATCGTAGGTGAATTTTCTTTTTCAATGAGGACGGAAGTAAATATTATCAGGAATTTCAAGGAAGAGGAACAGGCATATCAGTTGGCACTGGCCGGTATTGAGACAGCAAAAATAGAAATAATGCAGACATCAAATGAAACTGACAGCGTGTTCGTTAATGAAGAGGGTATTCTGATCTTCGATGAAGAAATCGAGCTGGAGAGAAACGGGAAAATTGGAAACGGCACATTTGAATATACTATCAATGATGAAGACGGGAAACTAAATATTAATAAAGCTACAATACCACAGATGCAATATGTCTTTAAGGCCACTGGAGTAGAGAGTTCAGATGTGGATACAATAGTAGATTCTATTGAAGACTGGAAAGACATAAATGATCTTCATCATTTAAATGGCGCGGAAGAGGATTATTACCGTTCTCTATCTACACCATACAGCTGTAAAGACAGTAATTTTGATTCAATAGAAGAGCTGTTGCTCGTAAAGGGCATGATTCCGGAGATCCTGTACGGGTCTAAAAGTAATGAGGAAGAGAATGAAGAAGAGGATGAATTTGAAGGTATTAGACAATATTTAACCGTTTTTGATACAGGACTGATCAATATTAATACTGCTTCAAACCTTGTATTAGAAGCAGTCCTTGGAGTTGATGCTGCAAACTCTATCATGGTGCAAAGAGCTGAAGGGCTGGTACCGACCCATAGCGGCACAGGGAAGATAACTTCCAGTTATTTTACTGTACTTTCTACAGGTAAAAATGCTGACGGTACCATAAAGAGGACTGTAAAAGCGGTCCTGCATAAAAATAATGAGAAACTGGAGACAGTTTACTGGAGTGATAATGTTATTGGATAACATGTTAGGAACATCTTTAGGTATTGAGTTCAAGGATGACGAAATTGTTTTTAGCTGTCTTAAAAACAGTCTCTCCGGTATTTCTCTGCTTTCATCATCAACATTTCCTTTGAAAGGAAAAGAGACCGATTTTGATGAAGTTAGATCGTATCTTGGCAAGCATGCAATGGACATTTCCAAAGTGTTTGTCAGTGTGCCTGATAAATGGGCCATAACAAAGTTCGCAGAAGTTCCATCAATGAAGGGAAAGAGCAGAGACGTACTCACGAATTTGATGAAATTCGAAGTTGAACGCCATATACCGTTTCAACTTGAGGAAATTGATTATGACTTTCTGGTAATGGAAGAAAAAGACAAACTCTGTTCTGTAGTTTTTGTTGTCATACAGAAGGAAAGGGTGAACTTTGTAAAAGAACTTCTTGACAAGGTATCGCTAAAGCCAGATGCCATTACCACCTCCTCATTTGCGGTCCTCAATACAATTGAACTGGGGGGGTATTCTGCAGGCGGATGGCAGGAAATTGTTGGGATAGTCAGAAAGTCCAATATATGGGGTAAAAAAAATGAATCTAATATCTCTCTTTATATGAGCAAGCAAAGGGCGGACCTTGCCATAATCAAAGACGGTTTTTGCATGAACCTCAGGACTTTTGACGTCATAAGTGAAGGACCCGATAATTTCCTTGAAAAGATAAAAAAGCACCTCACCGATATTCAGTCAGTTCATAATATAGAAGTTTTTAAAAAAATAATGGTCAGCGGAGACATCTCCTCCATACCGGACCTAAGGGAGAAGCTGGAGGAAAAAATCAGTGAGAATGTGATTGTTGCTGAAGAAGTGGAATTTTTCTCTGACAAACTGAAGGGTACTGAGGTTAACGGTCTTGTGTCCTCCATTGGGGCATGTTTCGCCGGCCTGGGAATAGGTACATATGTAATTAATATGCTGCCGCATAAAGGGGTATATGCTGTCAGGAAGATAGCGCCGCGTGCCACAAAGATATTTCTTGTTCTGATACTGGTCTTGATAATAGCGTCCTTTACGATTGAAGTTATCAAGAAGAAAGAAGTAATGACAAAAGTGGAAGAGACACTTAAAGAGAACGTGCCTGAAATTGAGAAAATTGAAGAAATGTCTATCCGGATTAAGGCACTAAAAAAACGAAGTGCTTTTCTGAATAGTATTAAAGAAAATGAAATAACACTTGAACTCCTTTCAGAGCTGAGCATTGTATTACCTGGAGATGCCTGGATTTCAAATCTTAACTACAAGAGGAGCAGTATGAAGGGTAGTAGAAAATCCGGAGAAGAATTAATAATAAGCGGCTATGCTGGTTCATCTTCAAATCTCATACCACTATTGGAGGATTCGATATTTTTTGAAAAGGTAGAGTTTGTGGGGCCAATCAAAAAGACAAGGGACAAAGAGCAGTTTAAACTGAGCGCCAAGGTGGTAAATCCTGATTAATGAAGAATGTTAATAAAGCAATAAGAGAGTAATTACGAGATATGAATTTAAAGATAAAAGAGAGAGAAAAGAAGTTTCTTGTTTATGGAGGAATAGCTGCTGCAATTATCTTGTTCTACAGTCTTTTTTCCTGGTACACTGACCTGAAAGCGGAGGTTGATGAGATTTCAGGCACCAGGATGTATATGCTGGAGAAACAACTTCATGCGATTGCCGGTAAGGGCGATCTGAAAAAGAAACTGGATATTTTAGAAAAGAAACTTGAGAGACAGGAAAAATCGTTTCTGCAGGGCGATACCCCGCCGGTTGCAGCGGCAGCTCTCCAAAAGTTATTGAAAAGAAGTGCCTCAATTTTAAACATCGAGGTCAAATTGGAACGTACATTGAACCCGGTTGAGACGGGGTTTTATCTAGGCATACCTGTGGAGATTGGTTTTACTGCTTCTACAGATAAATTCAAGAACCTACTCGTTGAACTAAGAAGATCCAGTTTTCTTTTAACGGTAACTGAGATTAAACTTAGAGTTACAAATATTAGTAATCCTAAAGATATCTTTACCTCACTGGTCGTAACAGGATTTATTAAGAACCCTGAACCTGAAGAAGAAAATAGTGATGAGGCAAAAAAATGATACGTAATTATTTTCTGATAAATTTGCTTCTAATAACAATTATTGGTTTTTTGGGAATCGAGTTTTATAAAGTAATGGACCATGAAATAGAGATACCTTCCATACATAATATTCAAAAGAGTGTTGAAAACAAAAAAGATGAAGGTGTTAAGAGAAGAGGGGATGAAAAATCAAATTTCACCGCGTTTGATGTAATTGCAAAAAAAGACCTTTTCAGGCCGTCCAGAAGTGCGCCTTTGGCAAAACAGAGAAAAACAGAAAAGCCATTACCTAAAAATACACCTAAACTCTTCGGTACTATAATACTGAACAATCTGAAAACAGCCATACTTCAGGACCCTGACACAAAGACATCAAAGAACTATCAAATAAACGATTCGATAGGGGGATATGTAATTTCAGAAATTTTCGAAAATAAGGTTGTTCTCATGTTTAATGATGAGAAGGTTGAGATTAAATTAAGAGACAATAAAGGCATTAAATCAAATAAAAGATCGAGACGGGCAACTTCAAGGACTCCCCAGGTAAAGAAAAGAACTTCCCGTCGTGTACCCAGGACTACCAAATCAAGAAGGAAACCGACCACTCCCAAACAACCCACAACTCCTGAGGAACTTGAACATTTGCTTGAGCAGATGGATAGAATTAATTAAGGCGTCTCTATTCCTAACGCCTTAATCTTCCTGTGCAGATTGCTTCGTTCAATCTCAAGGTCCTCGGCGGTTTTTGAGACATTCCAGTTGTTTTCCTGCAGTTTTTTGAGAATAAAGTCTTTTTCGAATTGCTCACGTGCTTCCCTTAAGGTCTTAAAAGTGGAATAATCCGATTTTCTCCCTTTGACATGCTGGATGTCCTTTGTGTCGATGATATCCGAACGGCTCATGATGACCAGTTGTTCTATCCTGTTCTTGAGCTCCCTCACATTGCCGGGCCAGTCATATTCCATTAGGGAACGCAGAGTTGCTTTGCTTATCTTTTTGGGTTTCTGCCCGTTCTGATCTGCAAAAACGGTAAGGAAATTGCTGACGAGTTCTGGAATGTCATCTTTTCTTTCTCTCAAAGGTGGAACATGCATAGGGATAACATTGAGGCGAAAATAAAGGTCCTCCCTGAATCTGCCATTCTGTATTTCTTCTTCCAGGTCTTTGTTGGTAGCGGAGAGTATTCGGACGTCAACTTTTATTTTTTTGCTTCCTCCGACCTTCTGGAACTCCTGGGTTTCAATGACTCTCAATACCTTTGCCTGTGCCGCGGAAGACATATCACCTATTTCATCGAGGAAAAGGGTCCCTTCATCCGCAAGTTCGAATTTCCCCTTTTTTGTTTCGAATGCCCCAGTGAATGAACCTTTTTCATGTCCGAAAAGCTCGCTTTCGATTAGCTCTTGTGGGATGGCTGCACAGTTCACTTCGATGAAGCTCTTATTGCGCCTGGGGCTTCCATAATGTAATGCCCTGGCAACCAGTTCTTTGCCTGCTCCGCTTTCTCCAAAAATAACGACCCTTCCCTGTGAATCGGCAGCTGTCTTGATCTTTTCTTTAAGATCAAGCATTTTGGGGTTTGATCCTATGATCTCCCATTGACGGGAAATACTTGTTCTTAATACCAGGTTCTCTTTCTCAAGGGTCTGCTTTTCAAGGGCCCTTTTGATAAGGATTAATATCTTATCAAGAGAAAGCGGTTTTTCAAGAAAATCATACGCCCCGAGTTTAATGGCATGAATAGCAGTGTCAATGTTGCTGTGCCCCGAGATGATTATGACACAGGCATTTTTATTCTTCTGTCTAATACGTTTGAGAGTTTCTATGCCGTCCATCTTAGGCATCCAGACATCAAGAATTACAATGTCCGGGGCGATCTCAGTGAACTTTGCAAGGCCCTCTTCACCGGAAGAAGCTGTTGATACTTCATAATCTTCGTCTTCAAGGATTCCAGACAGAGTATCAAGTATACTTTCTTCATCGTCAACAATAAGAATAGACGCTTTTTTTGATTTAGTCATTCTATTTAATCAACTTCCTTTCGTTAAATACGTTACCTAAAAGTTCATCAAAATTCAACATTCAATAATTAACATTGCTTAGAATTATTATTTATACCTCACAGGAAGCTCTATTATGAACTTAGTGCCTTTGGGTTCATTATCCTGCACACGGATATATCCTCTATGCTTAGATATTATACTGTTGACGATTGCAAGTCCAAGCCCTGTGCCTTCTTTTTTGGTAGAAAAGTAAGGAGAGAAGAGTTTACCTCTGTCTTCTTTATTAATTCCAATGCCGTTGTCAGTTACCTCTATTCTAATAAGGTCAAAGTCGGAATTGAATGAGGCATCGATATTGATTGTATCCGTATTTGCCTGAATGGCATTATCTATCAGGTTAATCAATGCCATTCTTATCTGCTTCTTATCAACCTCAATGTCCGGCATATCGGAATCAAAGGAAGGTGTGATATGAGTCTCTTTTAAATTACTGTATAGCTCTGTTACTTCTTCAATAATCAGTTTCATGCTTGTAGGTTCCAGGTTTATTTTTGGCATTTTACCGAACCTGGAAAACTCATCGACAAGAGATCTGAGATTATTTACTTCTTTAACTATTATTTTGGTGGACTTATTCAGGATAACTTCAAAATCATCGGATTTATCATTCCATTTTTTCAGGACTCTTTCAGCTGACAGTCTGATAGGAGTAAGAGGGTTCTTGATTTCATGGGCGATCCTTTTTGCGACTTCCTGCCATGCGAGCGCTCTCTGGGCCATAATGATTTCCGTGAGATTATCAAATACAACAAGTGTTCCTATGAGTCTTTGCGAAGCGTCTTTAATAATGGTTATGTATACTCTCAAGTCCATAGGCCTGCCGTTTACATATAGATGAAGTTCCTTTTCAATCGATCCGAAGCCCTTTTCACTTATATGTTTAACCATTTTGTTTAATTCATCGGATTTGTATTTTTCAAGCAGTTCTTTGTATATTTTACCCTCGATACTGCTCCTTTCCAGGTTGATCATGGCACAGGCGGCATTATTAATAGTTATGATTTTGCCGGTACGGTCGAAAAAAATAACACCTGAATTTATGCTTTCGAGAATCGTTTCCATACTCAGTCTTCTCTGGTCAGACTCTTTGTAGGCGAGTTCAAGGGACTGTTTGCCACTCTGCAAATCATCAAGCATCGTATTGAATGAGTTGATCAGCAGGCCTATCTCGTCATCCCTCTGAAGATTGATCCTGAAATTGAGATCGCCGTGTGTGACGGTTTTTGTTGCTTCTGCTAGTGACTGTATTGGTACTGTTATTCCTTTTGCCATGCGGAGTGATATCCACAGGGCCAGAGAGATAATGATCAGGGCTGCTATTGTGAGCATGAAGAAATATATGATCCTGATAGGGTTTTGCTGGAGCTTGATCTGAATATACTCATTGAATGAATTCTGAATGGACTCCATTTTCAACACAAGATCTGCTGGAATTATTGTTTCAACGATAACAACGCCGATAACTTTATTGTTCTCCATGAGCGGGGCGGCTGCCCTGATAATGTCGCCTTTATCAGATGTTAATACGTCAGTACCTGTAGTACCTTTAAAAGCATCATTGACAAGGCTTGAATTGTCCGAATTGCTGAGAAAATAAGTTTTGAAATCGTCAGTATTAATAGCGGACTCATAACTTTTACCAAGAATGTCCTTATTCAGGACAATGATTTCCGCATATTTTTGTGCAAACTGTCTTTCTTTGAAATATAAGGTCCTGGCAATGTCCATTGAATCATAAATAGGCTTCTGTACTTCAAGCGAAAACCATGTATCTATGGAGTTGTTTAACAGCTGGTTTGATAGAATAAAGAGGAGAGCGGAGGGGATAATAACTAAACCGAGAAAAGAGACAACGAGCCTGGTCCGGAAAGTTGAACCCATAACTTTTTGTTTCTTCTCTGTATATATGTGAGAGAGGTTGCGGAGCACAAAGAAGATCAAAAGTAGAAGATAAAGGATTACATTTACAATAATGAAAATGAAACCTATCTTAATCAGAAGTGAGCCATGTTCGATACCAATATAATTAAGAACGACTCCGGTAATAAGGATTGCGACAAAACTGAGGGTAAAGAGGCCGAGAAGAGCTTTCAGGTTTTTCATTGATTGTCCTCAATAACAAACGGAAGGGTCTCTTTTGCCATACTCATTTCAACTTCCGGGATGAAATGAGTTAAGACCCCGAGAAGAGGTAAATCTTCAAGACTTTTTGATTCTACAACAATTCTTATATAGTAGCTGCTTGGGTCGAGTCCTTTAATGTTTGCAAGATTTATTGATTTGACATTGAAAATCCAGTCTCTCATCGAGTTGTAATCCCCAAAGTGTTTTTCTATACGATTGAGTCCGTCATAAGATGATGCACTATATTGCTCTCTGAGATTGTCGTATGTAATGAACTTTTCAATCTTTTTTGACACAATAAACTCATCCGGCCAGAATTTCCATATGCGAAGAAGCTCTACCGTAAATACGATTTCTTTCTTAATGCCGGATTTTATTGTTTTTTCAAGCTCAGTTACATTGTCTATTGAGAGATTTACTATTATGTTATTATCTATAATTGTCATGTCAGGGCCGACAATATATGGAGTTGCTGCATTCGACGGAATGGCCGGCAGCAATAAACATAAAAAAATAATGGGGAAAATTATTATTCTAAACATTGGTTTATCTATTTGTTTCTAATGAAAAATTTAATTGATTATAACATACAGGTAAACTGTTTGAGCTTTTAATAAAAAGTTATTAACCGGTATACTCTCCTATGCAATTAACAATATTTCAACGTTTAATCATCGGCTATTTAATTATACTTTTTCTTGCAATGACCGTGAGTGTGTATGCTATAGCGCAACTCCGGCAGTTAGAGAACCTGACGCAATCCATCCTCTTTATTGACAATAGAATGATAGATTATGAGAAAAAGCTCTCAAATACTCTTCTCTCAATGATGAGATACGAAAAAAAGTATGTAATTATCAAAGATAATGATAAATATGATAATTATGCCCGGAGCAGTAGTGAATTCGATGAGAATCTTGAAAAAACACTATCTGTTGCGGACAGTGCAGGCACCATAGAAATAGTTGTTGAATTAAAACGTGCTTACCATGGATATAAGACCCTGTTTGATGAAGAAGTAGAATATTTGAGGTCCGGACAGGAATATCCCGAAACTGAATTCAGAGAGAAGAAAGAACAGGCTGTAAACGGTATAACAAAAGGACTAAAGCAACTTCGATCAAACAGTCAGCAAAATACATATGAGAAAGTCAAACAACTGGGAGAAGCTGAAGTAAAAGCAAGTAAAGTAGCTATAGTAATAGGCGTAACGGCCCTCATACTTGGTACCGTTATTTCAATTTTCATTACAATGAAAATAATTAAACCGCTAGCGATTATTAAAAAGAAGACAAGGAAAATTGCAGCAGGAGATTTTAAAGATGATCTGGAGCTTTCTTCTCCTCCAGAAATAAAGGAATTGGCCCAGGCATTTAACTCGATGTGCAGCAAATTGAATGAACTGGACAGTCTGAAATCGGATTTCTTTTCTTTGATGTCTCATGAACTGCGGACACCCCTTACTACAATAAAAGAAGGTGCGGCACTTTTTTTGGAGAGTATGCGTGAAGAAGAAACAACGAACAGGCAAAAGAGGCTTTTAACGATAATTAATGAGGAGAGTATTCGCCTGATAAACCTGGTAAATACCCTGCTTGATTTTTCCAAAATTGAAGCTAAGATGATGGTGTATAATTATATTGAAACGGACATGTCTCTTCTGATAAATAAAGTAGTTCGTGAGATGGGACCGCTGGCTGAGGCCAGAAACATTACATTAGAGATAGAGGACAGGGGGGGATTGCCTGTTATTAAGGTGGACAGTGAGAGGATATTGCAGGTGTTAAGGAATCTGCTAGGAAACGCGATAAAGTTTACACCGAACGGAGGGGATGTAAGATTGGTCTCCCAAAATGAAGGGGCGGGGATCAAAGTCTCTGTTAAGGACACAGGGGCCGGTATTTCTGAAGACGAGATTGAACTGGTATTTGAAAAATACCAGCAAACGGTACTTGAACATTCAAGGAAGGTCATAGGCAGCGGCCTCGGTTTGTTCATTGTAAAACAAATTATAAGAGCACATGGAGGTAAGGTTTGGGCGGAAAGTGTACCAGGGCATGGCAGCACGTTTTCCTTTGTATTGCCTGTCTGATATTCTCAGGTTGTGCTGTATCAAAGGAAACACGTATAACAAAGGTAGTACATGACTATCAGATCCAGCGTCCGGAATTAAATGATGAAGGGGACTTCAGCGGGGCTGTAGAAGAAAACATGCGGATAATAAATTCTTCTGATGAAGGACTTTCTGTTGATAAGGCATTATATAGTTTAGGGCTTATTTATGCTCATTATGATAATCCCGGTAAGGACTATAAACAGTCTATAAGTTACTTCGAAAGACTGAAAGACGAATATCCACACAGCATCTTTATGCAGGAGGCTGAAATATGGCTGGGTCTCCTTGAAAAGCTCGAGAGTTTAAGGAAGGAAATCAAGACATTAAAGATAAGAACAGAAAAGCTTTCTAATACAGATAAACATGTATCTCTCAGTAGGCAGCTTTTTAGTAAAAAAGACTTCAAGGGAGCACTGGAAGAAAATGAGAAGATACTCTCGGTTTTTGAAAAAACTTCCCCTGGTGATGAAGCCCTTTTCAGTATTGGGTTGATTTACTCTCACCATGATAATCCTGAGAAGGATTATAAGAAGTCAGTAGCTTATTTTAAAAAAATGATTCAGGAGTATCCTCAAAGCCACCTGATCGAACAGGCAAAAATCTGGATTACAGTTCTTGATATCATTGAAAAGACGGAAGCAGTCGATATTGAAATCGAAAAGAAGAAGAGGGAGTTGGCTGAATAACATGTCATTGAAAAACACAAAGATATTAGTAGTAGATGATGATATTAACCTTCTTGAAGTAATAGGAATGAGGCTTGAGACAGCAGGGTATGACGTGACTACTGTTTCGAAAGAGAAAGATGCTGTTTCAGCTGTGAAAGAAATAGTGTTTGACATATCTATAATAGACCTCCAGCTTGATGAAGGAGACGGGATATCACTTATGGAGGAGATTCACCTTATTAATGCCGATCTCCCTGTAATTATACTTACAGCATATGGAAGTATCGAGAGCGCGGTGGAAGCAATGAGCAAAGGTGCGTTCACTTACCTTACAAAACCATTTGATCATCGGGAATTACTGCTTCAAATAGAGAGGGCGCTTGAGACACGAAAACTCTCAACTGAAATTCAAAGACTTAAAGGCCTTCTGGAAGAAAAATATAATAATGATAATATTGTGGCAAAAAGTGAAAAGATGCAGAAAGTACTGGGGCTGGTTTCACACATTGCCAGGACCGATTCGACAGTCTGCGTAACCGGAGAAAGCGGTACCGGTAAAGAACTGGTTGCAAGGGCCATTCATGACGGGAGTGAAAGAAAAGATTTGCCTTTTGTTGCTGTTAACTGTGCTGCAATTCCGGAAGCTCTGCTGGAGAGTGAGTTGTTTGGATATGAAAAAGGGGCCTTTACAGGTGCGGTACAAAAAAGAGAAGGGCTTTTTGTGCGTGCCCATGAAGGCACTATTTTCCTTGATGAAATAGGTGACATGCCGCATTCACTCCAGAGTAAGATATTGCGTGTATTGCAGGAGAGGAAATTTTATTCTCTTGGGAGCAAGAACCCTGTTGAAGTGGATGTCAGGGTTATTGTTGCAACGAATAAGAACCTGCAAGAAGAGGTAAGGGAAGGGCGTTTTCGTGAAGACCTCTTTTACAGAATATATGTAATACCAGTAATACTTCCTCCATTAAGAGATAAAATAGATGATATTCCTCATCTGGCAAATCATTTTATTCAGAAATTAAATAAGAAGATGAAAAAGGAAATTAAGGGATTGAGTCCTATGGCTATGCAGAAACTCATGCTTTATGATTGGCCAGGAAATGTAAGAGAACTGGAAAATATTATTGAGTACGCAATGGCATTGACTCAGGAGAATATAATTTCAGATAATCTGATTCTACAGACCGGCAATGCAGCACAGGAAAAAATACAATCACTTAAAGAGGCAAAGAGTTCATTTGAAAAAGATTATATTATTCAATTACTCGAACTTACCTCTGGAAATGTCAGTAAGGCATCAGAGCTTGCTGGCAAGTATCGCGCTGATTTTTATAATTTACTTAAAAAGTATAACATCAAGCCTGAAACTTTCAAAAAAGTGTCACTGTAATCAACCTTCTGTATGGAAAACCATACAGCATTGTACCTGCTTGTTTCAACATATCCCTGTTATATTCAATAATATTTAAGATCTGTCCAATAATAGCGTATGAAAAACCATACACATTATGAGAGCAGAGGATTGATGAAATAGAGTTGAGTTGCAATTTAGTTATTATTATTAAGATGTTAGCATGTTCTGATGCTATTGGCATAGTAGTTGCTATCTAATGTAATGATTGAAAAATCAACTAAATATATAGGAGAAAAAGAATGGAATTAAACGAAGTTATGAAGAAAGTCAAAGAAGCATGTGAGTTATGCACTGAATGTGATCCGAGCTGTACAGGAAATATGCTCCTTAAGTGTATTGAGAATAGTGAGCTTGCTTTAAACTTTAGCTAAAAAGCGAACATTGGAACAATAAAGAATAGCTGTCCCTTTTTATAGAAGCCTGAGTCTCTCATCTTCTGACACCCTATCTTTCACTTTTTTCACCATTATTCATTTTTTAAAACGCATTAATAATATGGTAGAATACGCATAATTTTGATATATGTTTTAAAGGAGGGTGGATGATACCGGAGCTTAAGTACAATGACCAGGGGTTAATACCTACGATAGTACAGAACATATCTGACAATGAAGTTTTAATGCTTGCATACATGAACAAGACTTCTCTGGAGAAGACCATTGAGACTGGAAAGACACATTTCTGGTCAAGGTCCCGGCAGAAATTCTGGATGAAGGGCGAGACGTCCGGCAATGTGCAGAATGTAAAAGAGATCCTTTATGATTGTGATAAGGACACTCTGTTAGTCAAGGTTGAACAGGTAGGGGCTGGTGCCTGTCATACGGGTAACAGGACATGTTTTTATAGGACTATAGAGTAAGGGATTACTTCTACATTCTACATTGATTATTCTACATTGGATATTTTCATTTTTTTACTACGAATGTCCAATATCCAATATCCAATGTAGAATGTAGAAGTATAAAAAAGGGGACGTGGAAAATGAGGTTAGGGGACAAAGGGGAAGGGCTTGCTGCAGGTTTTCTTATTGAAAAAGGTTACAAGATACTGACGAAGAATTTCAGGACTCGTATTGGTGAGATAGATATTATCGCACGTGAAAAGAATACGCTTGTTTTTGTTGAGGTGAAGACGAGGGAAAGTCTTGAGTACGGGCAACCTTTTGAATCAGTAAATTTGCGTAAGAGACGTAAAATAGCGAATGTGGCGCTTTTGTATTTACAGAAGCTTAGGGAAGTGCCTGCGTGCAGGTTTGATGTTGTGAGTGTTTATTATGAAAATGGTCGGGCTGAATTTGAATTGATTCGGGATGCTTTTGAAGTATGAGAGTTTGAGATAGTTCTGACTGTTTTCATAAAAGCTGTTCGCATTTGTTCAAAGATATCAGAACTATCCGCTTGATGAGTATTTACATGAGAAGCTGTCGATTTGCTCGTATCTAGAAATTTATTGATATATAATGTAACTGCATTATTTGCTTGCCGGATCTGCAAGTCGGCAATTCCTTTTTTCCCCTCAAATAGTCATAGAACGATTGCATTTGCAATTCTCGACTGAGGGTGCTCTTACTTGTTGAAAAAACTAAGAATTCACTTGCCCAATGAGCATAAAATGGGATATACTTTTCCTGGACAAGGCTATTAGCGCAGATATCTCTGAAACTCGGGTAATATGTTTTTTCTCATGATCATGTCTCCTAAATGAAGTTATTACCGGCAAAGCGGAACTTCCGGGTATATGGTATTACAGAGCAAAACGGATTGTTAAATTTTTAAGTTTATTTATTATATAGGCAGTTACAATTTAAGAGGCTTGCCTTATAGTATTGAATATTGAAGAAACCGGAAGTTCCGGGATTAATATGTTAGAAGTATAGAAAATTATGACTCAAAAATCTGACAACAAATGGAAAGATAAGCTTTTGAAAACTAG